>TARA_R110002012_G_scaffold16968_2_pt1 | contig 34751 bp, 27 predicted proteins | sample TARA_R110002012 | Tara Oceans TARA_R110002012 (sample SAMEA4396515) | marine metagenome | biome: Westerlies Biome; feature: [DCM] deep chlorophyll maximum layer (ENVO:01000326); material: water (ENVO:00002006), including particulate matter (ENVO:01000060) such as... | depth 40 m
TATACTTTTTCATCATTGGAAAAAGTATGAAGCATCAAAGCACAAAAATTAGTAATTTAATTCTTATCTCTGCACTTTAGAACTAATAAAATGCAGTGCTTCAATTGTATCAAAAAATGGCTTTTAAAAATGCAAATGATCACATTCTTAAAAGCCATTTTATCAGTGGTAATTGTGACTTACTTAAAACCCGTTTTCATCTATTACTATTCAAATAAAAAAACATCAAATAATTAAAATTAGTTTAAAAAAGCGGCCAATGGAATCTCAATAAAAATGTAATAGACCAAATTCAACTGATGAAATAATTAATAGCTAACTCCCCCACTTTCGCCTAAGCGAAAAAGCGGGTTGGAGGGTAAAATGGCGGGCCAGCGTTGGCAATTGCGAGAAGTAGCATCATTTTACCTAGATTTTTTGCATACTTTTTCATCATTGGAAAAAGTATGAAGCATTAAAAACACAAAAATTAGTATTTTAATACTTATCTCTGCTCTTTAGAACTAATAAAATGCAGTGCTTCAATTGTATCAAAAAATGGCTTTTAAAAATGCAAATGATCACATTCTTAAAAGCCATTTTATCAACGAAATTTAAAGATTACTTTACAACTCCCATTCCACTAAACTTATCTATTCTTTCTTCAATTCTCTTATCTACTGATTTTTTATCCAGCGCCTTAAAATTCTTAAGAATGGTTTTTTTCACCTCATCAGCTACAGCCTTTAAGTTGGTATGTGCACCTCCTAGTGGCTCAGGAATTATTCCATCTATCAATTTATTCTTCAGCATGTCAGGAGCTGTTAACTTTAAGGCCTCTGCTGCCTGCTCCTTATAATCCCAGCTTCTCCATAAAATAGAAGAGCAAGATTCAGGAGAAATTACAGAATACCAAGTGTTTTCTAACATCAAAACTTTATCACCAATGGCAATTCCCAAAGCACCACCTGAAGCACCCTCACCTATGATAACACAGATAACAGGAACTTTTAGCATGAACATCTCTTTAAGATTTCTCGCAATGGCCTCCCCTTGTCCTCTTTCTTCAGCCTCAAGTCCTGGAAAAGCACCTGGGGTATCAATGAAAGTCACGATAGGCTTATTAAATTTTTCAGCCATCTTCATCAGTCTCAAAGCTTTTCTATAACCTTCAGGATTGGCCATACCAAAGTTTCTTTCTTGTCGCTGCTTAGTATTTCTACCTTTCTGCTGACCAATAAACATAAATGTTTGACCATCGACATTACCAAAACCACCTACCATGGCTTTGTCATCTTTTACCGTGCGATCACCATGCAACTCCACAAAGTCATCAGTGATCTCATAAATATAATCCAATGTGTAAGGTCTGTCAGGATGACGGGACAGCTGCACTCTTTGCCATCGGGTTAGATTTTGAAAAGTCTCTTTTTTTAAGGACACAATTTTATCTTCTAGTTTTTTGATGGCATCGGAGATATCCACATCGCTTTCTTCAGCAAGTGATTTCATTCCCGCCAATTTATTTTCTAATTCAACTATAGGTTGTTCGAATTCCAAAAGCATTATTTTAGTGTTTAATCAAATGTAAAATTAATATTTATTCTGGAAGCTTCATGAAATTTAATCAATTTCCCATCATCTTTCCAAAAGAACAAAGATAATAACAAAGGGGGAATAGTAACTTAAAAGAATGGAAACAAAAAAAGCCTAGTTCAAAAGTGAGCTTTTAGTGGTGTGGACAGCCTGTCCCGAGAATCGGGAAGACACTAACTCGCGACCGTCCCGAGAATTCAGGTTACACATTATCCCCAGAATAGCCTTGGGGTTAATCCACTGAGATAGTTTTTTTTAACTACTTAAACAAAGCACATAAAAAAAGCCCTTAGAAGTTAATCTAAGGGCTTAAAAGCGGTCTGGACGAGACCGATTGTACTTGTATTAAATTATCTTAAATTCTATCATTTTATAGCTTTAAATTGATTTTTATAGGTTTTTTTTCACTATATTATAATTTCTTATTTGTTGTTATTTAAAAAAAGTGTCCCCCAAAGTGTCCCCCATTTAGTATTTTTGTTTACCTTGTGAGAGTAATAAATTTAGTCTAAAAAGTGATTAAAACGAACTATTATTTGAGAGACAAGAATAAGGCTGGAGAAACGCCAATTATTCTATATGTTGCCTATAAGGGAGTCCGTAAAAAGTTTTCTACAGGATTACATGTTGAACCTAAAATTTGGAATGAGTCTGCACAAAGACTAAGATTTAAGAATGGTGATGAATCAAGGCTAGATATCAATAGTAAACTTGATCAATGGGAAAAGAAACTTTCAGATGAAATTAATAAAATTAGATTAAGAGGACAATCCGATTTTGACTTTAATTCAGTTTCGGATTTGGTAAATTCTATTTTAAATTCAGATTCAGTAAGAACGCTTAGAGTAGAAAAAGATGATAGGAAGGATAAGATACAACTTGAAGGTAAGCCGGATTTCTTCAAAGTCTTTAGTCAATTCATAGAAGACTGTAAAACTGGTGCTCGACTAAACGACAGAGGACAAAAACTAACAAAAGCATCCATCCAGAAATACGAAAGAACAAGGGATGTCTTAAAGGAATTTTCTAAAAAACATCCATTTACTTTTGATACCATAGATATCAAGTTTTACAGAAGCTTTATCGACTTCTTAAACAAATATAAAATCAGGGAGAAAACAGAGCAAGAGAAAAAAGATGACCCGAAAGGCGGAGAGTACATCATTGGATTTAAAATTAATACAGTTGGCAAGTTTATCAGGGCTATTAAAGCATTTATGAATTACGCCACTGAAATAGGTTTAAATACTAATATAGCTTATCAATCAAAAAAATTTAAGGCTTTTAATGTAGAAGTAGATAACATCAGCCTAACAGAGGAAGAAGTGATTCAACTGCAAGAATTAGATCTATCTGATAATCCGCATCTACAGATTACCAAAGATATCTTTGTAATTGGCTGTTGGACTGGATTAAGATTCCAAGAATTATCAAAGGTGAAAATGGATTATATCAATGATGATTCGCTCACCATTCCTTCCTACAGTAAAGTAAATCAAAAGATTACAATACCACTAAACGAAGTTGTGTTAAATATTTTAAAAAAATATAATTATAGATGGCCTATTGCTCCTAGTTCCCCAGTTTTTAATAGGCAATTAAAAGAAATAGCAGCATTATTGCCAAGCTTACAAAAGCCTTACATACGAAGTGTAACCCAGGGGGGTATGCAAGTAGAAGAGAAATATGTAAAATATGAATTGGTAACAGCACATACTGCTCGAAGAACCTTTGCTACTATCTTTTATTTGAAAGGTGTACCTATTCAGTACATTATGAATATTACTGGACATAGTAAAGAATCTACATTTTTACGATATATTAACGTTACAGCCGAAGAACATGCAAATAAATTTAAAAGCTTTTGGAAAATATAGAAGAGAATAAGTTTATTAAACTAACTAGAGAGTTAGAATTTATAGTAAGTCAATACAGCGACTGGAATTCCAAAGATGCAAATGAGCGATCTGCATTATTCAAACAGGGAATAGAATTGTTGCAAAAAGTCATATTTTTTCGTGATGCCGATTTTGAGGAATGGCAATCCCTCAACCGAACTTATATAGGATTATCAGCCATAGATTTAGAAGCTGTTGTATTTCAAGTGAAAAATTTCAAGGAATGGTATTTGAAGAACGACAGTTTGTATAAAGAGAAAATGGATGGGTTAAAGTACTATTATTCAAAAAATGGACTTCCTGAACCTGATCATTGGCTGATTATATTCCTTCAAGAAGTGCAAAAGTATGGTGTAGATGAGGTGATAAAATCGGACTTTACTTTTAACGAAGAATTACTAATTGAGTCATCACTTAAAACCAAAAAAAGAATAGACTCACTGGTACAAGCATTGGACAGTTCTAAAAAAAGATCAGATGAAGATGGTTCGACTAGCTATAGGTACCTGATTTTAGAGAAATTCTTACTAGAAAGCGTTTCATATAAGTCTTTAAGTCCAGGTGATACGTACGAAGTTATAGGTGTAATATTGGGCTTAGAACCAGATACTGCAAAAAGATATAAAAACAGAAATAAAAAGAGAGGTAGACCTTTAATTTCAGAAGATGATATTTTGGACTCAAAAGAGTTTTTTGATGATAAAAATATAGGGGACTAAATAGCGGTCCCTACGGCTGGTCCCTGCTTAAAATTGCTTCATAATTTAATTAAATCTAATAATTATGAAACAGCAAGTTATGATATCCATGACCACAGATGATTTAGAAAATCTAATCATCGCAGGTGTAATAAAAGGACTTAAGGATTTGAAATCTCAGAAAAGCGATTCTTCTGAAAACGATTTATTAAGTCGGCAAGAAACAGCCTCCCTCCTTAAAATTTCATTAGTCACTCTAAGTGAATGGACTAAGACTGGTATACTTCAATCCTATCAAGTTGGTGGTAGAGTTTATTATAAGAAGAGCGAAGTCATACAGACATTAAGGGTAAATAATCCTAAATCTTGATGTCATGAAAAAGCAATTTGATAAAGACCTTAACAGGACGGATGAAAATTCAATTAATCCTAAGGAACTGATTAATTCAGTTAAAAGAGATATTGAAGAAGTCTCGAGCTTCAACACCTTTGAAATAACTCAAAACTCTTTAAATGAAATTATAAAGACCGCAAAACCAATCAATTTCGGGGAGCTTACTGGAAATAAAGATGTAGAAAAGGCAAAAGGTTCTAAAATTCAAGTGATTGTTATTGATGAATTGGTATCCATCAGCAATAGTCTTAAATTTAATATGTGTGCTCAGTATGACAATTTTTACCTATATAATCATTATTTCTGGGATAAAATTTCAGAAGAGAAATTGCAGAAATTTCTCGGTGAGTTCGCAGAGAAGATAGGGTTGTCAGAAAATATGGCCAAGTATTATAAATTCAAAGAACACTTAGTCAATCAGTTTAGGTCGACTACAATAGTTGTTGAAAAGGCTAAAGATCGATCCAAAGTACTGATGAATTTAAAGAATGGTACGTTGGAAATCACTGATAACGGTTATGAACTCAGAGAACACAGAGCTGAAGATTTTATAAAGTATGTTCTTCCCTTCTCCTACGATGAAAATGCAAGAGCTCCTCTATTTAAACGCTATCTCGATGATGTGATTCCTGAGATCGATAAGCAATACCTTTTAGCAGAGTACTGTGCATCAGCTTTTTTACCAAAGGATTCCGGCAAAATTGAAAAAGTATTGTTTTTGTATGGTAATGGAGCTAATGGAAAATCTGTGTTTTTTGATGTGTTCACAGCCTTACTGGGACCAGATAATATTACAGCTTTTAGTTTGGATGAACTTTCAAAAGAAAATGGGTATAACCGGATTGAAATCGTAGATAAGTTAATGAATTATGCAAGCGAAATTGATACTAAGTTTGATTTTGCGATGTTTAAAAAATTGGCTTCGGGTGAAAAAATTACCGTAAGGAGTATTTACAAAGCACCTTTTCAAACGAAGGACTACGCACGATTGATGTTTAACATTAATGAATTGCCTGAACAAGTAGAACAAACCCATGCATTTTTTAGACGATTACTCATTATTCCGTTCGAAAAAGAAATTCCAGATGAAAAGCAAGATAACGAATTAGATAAAAAGATTATCAGAAGTGAATTAGCAGGGGTGTTTAATTGGATTGTTGAAGGATTAAAAAGATTACAAGTTAATAAAGGCTTTACAGAATGTGATTCATCTAACCGGCTTATTAGAAGATATAAGATTGATTCTGACACAGTTAAATTATTTTTAGAAGAATCAGGATACAAGCCTGATGTAAATAACAAAATATCCTTAATGCACTTGTATGGTGAATTCAAGGAGTTTTGCGAGAAAAATGGATATCGTCCCCTTGGAAAAAAGAAATTTAAAGGGAGACTTATTCATTGCAATTTCTATGACACTAAAACTAATTCAGGTATCGAAATTTATTGTAAAAAAAGTTTCTAAAAACTTGTCACAAAAGTCACTTCCTTCACTTTAGCACCATGTCAAGTGTAAAAAGTGAAGAAAGTTGCACTTAAAACAAAACTTTTATGCAGTATAAATATCAGCTGGCTTCTAATCGAGTACCAAAACTAATGTGCCCAAGGTGCCAGTCTAAGCGTCATTGGCAAAGGTATTTTAATACTGAGAATGGAGAAGTATTACCTGAAATATATGGAAGATGTGATAATGAAGTGAAATGTGGCTACCTATACACTCCTTACGAATTTCCTTTAGTTGAAGAGGACTCCGCTAAAGTAAGGACATCAGACAAGCAAAGACTACAAGTTGTTGGATCGCAGATTACACCCGATGTGTATTTACCTTGTAAGCTTAATGAGAAATTGCAGAGTACCAAAGAATTAAATAGCTTCTATAATTATTTAATCAGTAAGATTAACTACATCCACAAAGGATTTCTTGACGCTGTTTTTGAACAATATAAATTAGGGACTATCCCAATAGAAGATATGAAAGGCGGGTTAACAATCCCCTATATTGATAGTAAAAATAGGATTACAGCAGTTCAAGTAAAACTATTTGATCGCTGCAATCATACAACTAGAACAGATTTTATACATACATTACTGCTACGGTACTACCGTAGAAAAGCTACAGAGGCTCCGTACTGGCTTCAAAAATATAATAGTAATAGTAGAAAAGTCCGATGTTTTTTCGGAGAACATTTGCTGGAAAAATTCCCCAACAATCCTGTTGCCTTGGTAGAAGCACCTAAAACCGCAATCTATGGTACCCTTTACTTCGGCCTTCCAAGTAAATCTAATGACCTTTTATGGTTAGCCACCTATAATGTAAGTAGTCTTACGGTAGAAAAGTGCAAAGTTTTGAAAGGAAGAAATGTAATCTTGTTTCCTGACCTATCTAAAAATGGTGACACCTATCAAAAATGGAAAGCGAAATCAAAAAAGCTTAACATCGAAATTCCTAAAGTAAACTTCCACGTTTCTGATTTTTTGGAGCGTAAGGCTAATCAAGGTGAAAAAGATATGGGCCTAGACCTTGCAGACTTCTTAATTCAGTTGGATTGGAGGGAATTTCAAAAAGAGTTAAAAAGCAATAACAACACTAAAAAAGTAGTCAAAACTGCCTATATCCCCACTACCAAGTATATTGATACCCTACATTTTGACAATGGCTTACTGATGACGGATGGATATCCTGCAGAACTAGATATTCACGCACCCTACCTCAATGCTGAATGTAGGAAAACAATAGAGCAAATTGTAAAAACACCCATACTATTAAGTCTCATAAAGACAGCTGAAATTGATTTCTGATAACTTAGTCAGCAATTGTCTGGTAAAACTTTGTACAAAAGTTTCTAAAACTACAGAGTGGAGTGAGTGTTTATATAGGTCGATATCAAAAAGATAAACATTATTTGTTTCTCTTTCAGTCCGGAATTAAATGGAAAGTCAGTCGATGACACCCCAAATATATCATGCATTACAGCAGAGATGTAAATCCAAGGGTTTTGATTTTATGGTTTCCTACATAATCATTGTAAGGTCCAAATTTAATGTAAATAGGCCGCTAAATATATTTGAGAGGGGTGTCTACACTGAATTTATATTAGAAAATGTTATAAGGGATGTCTGTTACTGCCAGTTAACGCCACGCACTTACAATTAGATTGTAACACTAACATTGGGCAATCAAAACGTGAAGATAATTCTATATAGTAGCAAACGTTTTATATAGAAGCTAGTAGTAATCACTTGGTCGGTATCAGATTTTCAAGCACTAATTGATGCTGTCATGCCGGCATTCCTCTTTACCCTTTACGGAGTAGTGAAGGATAAGTATCCCATTTGGTATCAGTATAACTAAGATAGCTTCCGGAATTTTTTATGAATGTAAAGAGGTCACTATTTGTAAGAAATCATCTTTAAAATTCCACTTACGTATTAGCTACTAAGATCCCAATTTATATTGAATTACGGTTAAATTGTAATTCAGCTACACTCTTATTACGATTCCTTACATAATCACCGTAATGCCTGTTTTAATACATTAAGGCTGTTTTATGTAGTTCAGAGGGGTGTCTTTGCTGATCTTCTTTGATAAAACTTTAGAATAGATGTCTTTTGTCACCAGATTATGACACTCTATTACGGATTAAGTGTAATGCTAATCTTGGATCTTTTTTACAAGCAAACTATCTTCAGTAGGTAAAAAAAATCAAAAATGAAAAAGCAAATATTAATTTCAATGTCTGTAGAGGAGTTTCAAGCAGTAATTAACCAAGTCCTACAGGAGGCTTTAGCATCACTTAAACCGTCCGAAGAGCCAAAGAAAAATAATAATTATCAATTATTGATTAGAAATGAGGCTGCTGAATTTCTAAAAATCACATTAGTTACTTTAAGCGATTGGAGCAAGAGAAATATCATTCAAGCTCATTATCTAGGTGGTAGAGTATATTATGTGAGGGAAGAGCTAAGTAAAGCTCTTAATATTAAGATGGGCTCGAAATATACTACATAATGCGATAACAGTGGAATATGGATTTGCAATTAATATTGATGGTAATGAAGACTTTAAAGTTGTTGTAATTTTTGCTCTAATTAAATTCGGAGTAATCCTCAGTTTACCAAGTAATATATTCTATTGCTTTTCTGTTTACACCCGCTATTTAAGTAGTTGATGAGATGTAACCAGTATTACTTCATAAACAAGTCCATTGAGACATTCAATAATTATCAGTACTTAATCACTACTGTAAACTTACTAAGTACGCAGTATCTACTTACTGTACGTACAAAATCACGCAACGTCCGTACTATTAAAACACGGATTTAACACCCTTTCACTTCTTTACATTAATACGGTCTGTTTTTCAACATTTTTAATAGATTACCTGTTTTGAAGGAATTAAATCGTTATTTTAGTTCAAATTGTGCCACCCATCTAGGTGAAACTGTCCAACCTATTTAGATAATTCGACACCCTATTAGGGTGTAAAAATTACGCAATCACTACTTACAGTTCGTACAACGGTTTTGAAAAGGCATCGTACCTGTATCCGTTGGCTTGGAGAGGGAAATAAAGTAAGTATAAGTCAGTCCTTATTTTTCATCTTTAATCTCTTCAGCAAAGCCTCCCCTATAGTCATACCAATAGGCTTAAACTCTTCTGCTGTAAATTCATCAGTTTTGGCATTGTTACACCAGTAGCAAGCAGGTACGCAGTTTTCATCAGAATATTCTTGGTTAGGTTCTTTACGGTCAATTTCCATTCTCCAGCCTCTTTCATTTTTTTTAAAAAGCTTCTGATTTTCAATTAGCTCCATGATTTCATCAATTGTGATTTTACAATAATGACACTGCTTGGCTTCAAGTAGTTCATTGAATTTACTTTGATGAAATTGACCTTTGAATACATCATTAAAATATGCTTTCCTCCACTTAGGTAATTCTGCTTTAAGCTTCCTTTCTGCTTCTTTCATGGCTACATAAATAGCATCAATTTGCAAATCAGTTCCAGGGAGCTTATCTAATCTCTCTGTATGATAAAAATCAGCAGTGTACTTCTTGATCAAATCTTTTCTTGATAAAAGATCATATCTCAAAAACTCTCTTAATTGAGAGGGATTTACAGTTTTACCATTAATAACCTTCTCGAAAAGAAATATCCTCAATCTGGATTTGAAACTATCATTTGATTTTGATAAATAAGTCATGATTTTCTATTTAAATATGTTTAATAATTCTTGTCTCAAATCTCTATTAATACCTCCATATTCTCCTATCACATTCAGGTAAATAACCTGACAGCTCATTTGCTTTCCTTCTTTCGTAAATCCTTTATGATAGGTTTTAGCTGCTGTTATTGGGCTAAATGCTGTTTTAGGATATAGTAAAAAGCCTTTTTCCACATCCCAGTATTTATTGTATGCGAAAATTTGCCTTAAATCCTCATCAGAAGGTTCAGCATTATCTATGACTTTCCACTTGGTATCGGCTACATACTTTCTATCTCTATCTTGAATAATCAAATCAGGCTTCATTCTCCTGCTCCCCCAGAATAATTCTGATGCTTGATAATTCACATCTAGTCCATCCTGTGCTGATTCTTGCAGCGTTCTGAAAATGTACTCCTCCCAGAGGGCATTCATATTAAACATGATCGCCAGTACATTATTCTTACCTGAAAATATATCTGGAGAATAATTCAGTATAATCATTTTTGCTATTTCGACAGCTTTCGTGTAAGACTGAGTTTTGCGGTTATACTTTAAATTCTCAAATGTTTTTTCCGTGATCGCTATTCTTTTGATGTCAGGAAAGTAAAATAATATTCTCTCCACCTTATCGGATAATATGCTATTATTTAAACTTGATTTCAGAATCAGCAATCCTTCGAGTAGAATTTGATTCAAAAGGGTTTCTCGATCATAAATTTGATGTTTTGTGTAGAAACGCTCTTTATGTACTAGGTTTTTTGTGAGGTGCTCACTGAAGATTAAAGCCCCTTTCAAGGCCTTCAGGTTGCCCTCTTGCTTTCGGTAGTTCTTAACTAAACCTCTTTTAACTAATGCCTCAACTTGATTTAGAAACTCCTCAATATGTAAATGTAGTATGGAATAATTCTTATATTTCAGTGATGCTTCTGTAAGAGTATCAACCTTCAGCGCCCTGGTTTTCCTTAACATTGCTAATAAAACCTGATGCCAATCTGCTGATTCACTATTTTTATCGGTTTTGGGTAATATTTCAATAGTAAGATCAAGCACCTGAATTACACCCACGTACTGATTAAATAAAATACCCTCACGAATCAATTTGAAATATTGGTCACCACCATTATGGTCATGATAATCGACCAAGGCTTCATAATGTCGTTTTTGAAACCAGTTCTTAGACCATCGCAAGCCCGCGTTGTATTGGACACCCGTAAATTCATAAACACGGTGTACCTTACTCATTTTCACTCGGATTTGAATAGTAAATGGATTTTACCGCTGACAAGAAGGCATCAGCATTTCCATTCCTATAATCTATAATCTCATAGAGATGCTTTTCTTTATATAAGTGTTGATCCTCATGTTCAAATTTACCGAAGCTTACTTTATGACCCTGTGATTTTTTTACAAATTGATCGCCCAAAACAAGACCAATTTTCCCAAAATCACCGTAGAAGTATTCTTCCAAAAGAGGAATTACTTTATTATAAAAGATATTTTGAAGCTCTTGAACAGTATCTTCCGCTCCTACCATGGTGAGGAAATAACTGTGACCTATTCTGTGATCTTTATCAATTAGAAGCTCGATTCTGTCATTAATTGTTTTGAGTAAAACATCAAATAAAATACCGTTTTGAAAAGAAACTATCCCTTCAAATATATTTTTACTGTAACCTTGTTCCCAATCAGCATCTTCCAATTTATGATATGCTTCTGTATCAATTTTCTTTCCTCCTAAAATATTTAATAGTTCATTTTCAGGATTTACCCACTCTTCATCCTCCCAAGCTAGCTCCGATTTCATTTCCCACAACATCCACAACATTCTATCTGAAGTTAGCAAGTCTGTATTAGGTGCAATCTCAGTGAAGGTAAAGCGTCTTCTCAGTGCAGTATCCAGTGCTTCAACACTGCGGTCTGCTGTATTCATAGTGCCAATTAAGTGCAAATTGGGTGGAACACTAAATTTGATGGATTTATCGTATGGCAAGCTTGTCCAGATTTCCTGATCTCCTCCTATCCGTTTATCTCCTTCTATTAAGGTGATGAGCTCCCCGAAAATAGCAGATATATTCCCTCTATTTATTTCATCTATGAATAGGGCATAAGGTTTTGCATTGTTAAACTTCCCCTTCCGATTTGCTTTAGAATCATGATGACATTCAGTGAAAGAGTTATATCCTGCTAATTTTAAAGATTCCACGCAAGCTCGGTAAAATATACCTTTCTCAATGATGTACCCTAAATCAGATGAATCACTTAACTCACTGTCAGAATTACTCAATTTAGGTTTAATCCCTTCTACAAAATCCTCATAAGTGAAAGATTGATGAAATGTAACAAAATTGAATCGTTCGACTTCTTTTTCTTCCTTATCGTGCTTTTTATCAGCATTTTCGATTTCATCAACAATATCTTTAATATCGGTTAACTCCTGTTCAATCAATTCTTTATTAACCGACCAAATTGAGCCTTCTGCTTTGCTGAATATGATTGGCTCTTGCTTATTTGAGTAATTGGTATTATCAGAATGCGATTGCAATTGTCCCCAAACAATTTGATTGGCTTTAGTGGGTGTATCAGGATTATGCTTTGATAAAAGTACTGGTTGCTCAACCAATTGAGGCACTTTTGAATCTCCCAAAATATACAAAACCGCAGCTATCAATTTCCACCATGGGTGTTTTTCAGCTATCTCTTTTAAAACCTCATTTTTACTCTTCTTAACTGCCTTATCGGTATAGTTTGCTTTGAGTTGATTAAGAAAATAGGTTTTACCTGTTCCTGGAGGACCGTAAAGGATATTATTTAAGCCCACTATTGTATTTTCATTATTCATTTTGACTGTCTTTGCTTCTTCTATTCCTATTAATGAAATTAGTCTGTTTACGTATCCAGGATATTTGCTGATGTCAGTAAGTGTCTTCGTCACAATTGGATGTACATCCTCCTTCCATACTCCTTTTTTAATCCAGTTTACTTTTCGAAAGCTCTTATATTGACTTCTATCTTCATCATATATGTAGTCAGATGTCACTAAGCCGTATCCTAAATATTCGCTTTTACCCTTCTTTGGTATTATAACATCTCCTATTCTTAAATGACAGTTAGCAGAAAACTGATAATTAGCAGTTGCATCATTCTTCTTTGAACCATCTTCACCTGTGAGTTTTCTTAAGGTTTCAGCTATTTCCTCTTTTGATTCATATTGTGAAAGGTCTCCTAAGTCGTCCCAGCCTAACGCCATAATTCCTTCTTTATAAAATTGATCCCATTTTACGGCATTTGGACCAGGAGCATATAGCCAATAAAAAATGCGTCTATTGATATTTTCATTTGGTATCTCCATGCCTTTATAAAAAATTTCGTACCCGAATTTGTGTAAATATTTATTGGTCTTTTTTCCTCCAGGATATTCCCAGATATGCTCCCCATTCATTTCTCCGTGCGCATAACTCATCAACTCTTGAGGAGGATAGGGTTTGTCATTGATAATTACCTTGTATTTTGTAGCAACCTTAAGATCAATACTATCTCGCTCTATTCGATCTACTGCTTTAAGTATATGATCTTGTGTTATCTGCTCAGGATTAAAAGGCATTTGTTAAAGATTAATTATAGAACTCTTAAGATATTGAAAAAAAATTAATCAACCAGAAGGACTCCAATGTTTCTCCAAATACCAAAATGGTTTTCCTTCAGGAACTAGGGGTTTAAGTTGATGAATTAATTCAAAATATTCTGCCTCTTCCAGTTTAGTCCAGACACACTTATTTAGTTTTAATGATTTATCCCTTTCATTATGAAGGTTCTTTAGCAAAATACTATCAACTGGTGGGTGAATGAATTGTACTCCCTTATCATTTATAGATTGGTCTAATATCACGAAAGTTTTCAAATAGATGGCTATAATTTTAGCTGCTCTGCCGTAGCTACATGAGCCAGTTTGATCTTTAAGAGAATTAATTATTTGGTTGGCTATTTCTTTATGCTTGTCATGAAATTCTTTTTGAGAATTGATATTGAACTGGATTGCGAAACTCGCTAGGTAAGAAGCGTCTATTGCTTTTCCGATTACTTTAGTAGAAGTATAGCCTCTTTGGGCAGCTCTAGCTGCTGTCCATAGAGCGAAGTTGTGCTTATGTTGATTTATAGAGTAAGGCACATGAATATTAATTAATTCGAAATTTGATTATTTTTTAATAATTAGATCATTCTAAATTGATCCTCATAAATATGTATTGGTTCTGATAATCTCCATATAGAAGATATATCATATACTTTATGATAGTATTTCGAACCCTGAACATGCTTATAATAGATCTGGATATCCGGCGATAGTTTCTCTAATTTTATCTCAAAAGAACCAATATTATCATCTTCTAAATAGTGATCATTATTTGCAGATGATCCATTATTATCTGCAATGGAATAATCGTCTGATATTTTAATTTCTTGAAAATATATTTCACCAAAAAGGACTTTTAAATCAAAGTAAATATGAGTGTCAGATTTTTCAAAATTGATTATTTCTAGTTGTGGTATTAGTTTATCTCTGTTTATAACTTTGGTTAGACTTACCAATTCGTTATGAGCCTTAGCACTTGACTCTAATTGTTTACGATTTTCCCTTAATTCTTCACGCTGTAATCGTAACTCTTGAGTTTGAAGCAGGGAAGTATAAATTAAAAGAACAAAAGCCAATGCAGTAAAAAGTGCATTGACCATCCCAAAACTATCACCAATTTGACCTGGATCTTCAGCAAAGAATAATACTACGAAAGTTATTGCCCAGACAGCCAAAACACTGAATATGGCAATCCATAATATACGTCCAGTTCTTAACTCTCCTTTCTCGTTCTTGAATAAACTCATAAATAATATTTTATTCCAACCATTCAAATAATTTGCTCAATTCAGTTTCTATCTCCTTTTCATCTTTACCTCTTTTACTTAATTCTCTTGAGAACTTATCTTGTGGGCTTACTCCAAACTGTGTTAAATTGAAGGGTAGATTTTTAATAATTCGCCAATCAAGAAAATAGCTTATCAGTGACCCATCTTTATTCCTTTTGCTAATCTTTTCATCACCCCACCATACTTTACCAGCTCTAAAAAAAGAATTAAAATAGATCATTGCTTGCTCATGATTGGAAAGTTGCGCTCTTAATGTTTTCAAGTATTCGTATTTAATTTTTTTGTCCTCTTTTAAATCAGAAGTGAACGGAGGAGCCAATGCTATAAACTTAATCGTTTGATAAAGATGCCTGAAGTAATGACCTAATTTTGATGCATGACCTTTCAATGGCTTATACTTCAGTTTCCAATATTCAACTTGAGGTCCCATATTTGGGATTCTAGCACTAATTTTACCTGATTCTTTTTTTTCCTTATAAAGCTTATATTTACAGTGTTCAATTACAGCTTTAAAAAACTCATCATTCTTGCTTTCATATATCAAACTACCTTCTTCTAAATCTCCGACTCCAAAAAAGAAAATGGTATAAGCTATTTTCATATAGTAATCTTCATCTTCATTAACTACTTTACCTTTTTCGTTCCAACTCTCTCGAATAGTGTTTACAAGAAAAAAGATGAATCTAAATTCTATATACATTTTAATAATTGCCTTTCGACCCTGATAATTATTATTGATATCAATCTCATTTACATTTTCCTTATGCAGTCGAAGCATTTCATAAAACTTATTTTCGAAACGCTCAATTTTAGTGTCATTTCTTATTTGTTCATTTGCTTGATACTGAATTAAAAATGCGAAAAAAGTAGTAATAACAGCTGCAACACCTATAATTGGTGCAAAAATCCCATTTACTGAATCACCTACAGAACCTCCTATTGTAAAGCTATCTTTTATGATTTGTGAATCTGATCCATTTAATACCAGATAAATTGATACGCCATAAATAAATAGTAGAGTAATCAAGACAAATAACATTGCCTTAAAAGCTATCTTATAATAAGAGAAAGGGATTTGAGATTTCATTTTACTTTTTCTTATGTTTTATCAGTTCTCCAAAACCTTTTGGTATAATGCCGTTTTCTCGCATCCAATCTAAAGCCTTTAACAATTGATGCTCATTGTATTTTTGTTTTCTCTCACTCCAATTCAAAAAATCATTTACCAATAAATCATCTGCAACTGGTTCCCCTTTTATAATGCGATCATTCCAAACGGCATAAAGAGTTGATATAATTTCACATTGATTTTCTGATGCATTCCCTAATAAATTGATTAATCTAGCAAAGAGCCTTTTCTTAGGTGTAAAGTAATTATCAAAATAATTATCAATTTTATGCTCATTTTCTAAACTCCGGTACCTATACCCAGTTTTTTCAAACCACTTTTGTTGCTTCATTTGAGGTTTAAAAACATGCATAAATCGGTTATCAAAAGGACCTGCTGCCTGATTGTAATAATTTAAATTTAAATCAGCTTCCATCAAATGCTCTGCTAAATGCATCAGCTTTTGCAATTTGATATTTGTAAAATCATTGCTATCCTTACACTCTTTAATTATCTTTCCAGCTAAAACTTGTTTTGCAAATCCTTTTTTGCTTTTAGGTATTTCTAATCGTTGTAGATCATACGACAGCTCATTTTCAGCAGCCTTACTCACCCTCTGCTGTTCCATTGAATATTCCTTAGTTTCAGAACTATTATTAGCAACTTTAACCTGTCCATTCATAAGCATAGGCAAAAGCCAATCACGCAGTTCGGAGAGTTTTTGGTTTTCCTTTTGAGCAACATCTAATTTATCAAGGATAGGATCAAGCACTTGAGAAAATTCGATAAGAATTTCATTCTGAGGTACAAGAATTTTACATTCTTTGAGAGTACCATGTCTAATTCCTTTATGAATACTCCCGTATGCTACATTTCTCGTATATGCTTTCATATAATCACTGGAAAGAAACATATATAGATATTCGGAGCTTACTTCTTCTAAATTGGGAGTGATCACAAATACTGATTCATTAATATTCCAGTTAATTGGTTTTTCTTTTATCAAATATGTTGTGCCAACAGGTTCTATACTTGTAAATAAGATATCACCTGGTTTCAAATTTGATCTCTTGTCAATGATTTCTAGTGAGGTATCTGAAATCTTATCACATTTATCATCCAAAACTATACGACCTTGTTCAATATTTTTAATTGTCACATAGAAGTTTTCGCCCTCTCCTAATTTAAAATTATTTCTTGGATTTAGACCAGTGCCAGTCCTTTCAACTATGTCACCAACTTGCTTTACCTCCCAACCTTCAGGAATTTCTCTTTTGAGTGCTTCGCTATAGACCATTTTACAACCAGAGTTTTTGTAGGGTTTGCCTTCCAATTCGGGTTTGCCCATGGCTTTTGCCTGAGCTTTACTGATAGGAAAATCAAACTGAACAAACCAATAATCATAAATCAGCTTCGCTACAGCTTCTAACTGCTTATTTATTTTCTTATTAAGTTCTATTTTTAAATTTATTGAATCAAGAACTGAAACAATTCCATTCTGAAATTTAAGTGGTAAAAAAGGTATTTTCATATCAAGAAACATAAAATGATTTAAATCCGGTATAGTAGTAATACCAGCTCTTATTTTCATTTCTCTTTGTTTCTCTTTAGTAGTTAAACAATAATATAGGTATTTGCCATTTACTAAATTTTTATCATAGTTTACTTTGAAAAAATTATTATGAAAGCATCCAGTTATACCAGTCAAAATTTGACCAGTACTACCAGTTCGAACAATAATAATATCATCTGGATTGCAAATGCTGGATTTAGGAGGATTCTCAATATAATATTTTTCTAAATGCCCATCTTTTAAAAACTGAACTGTAATGTAAAAGAATCGATTTTCACCTGGTTCCCTAAATCTCTTAGAAATCGGTATTTGTAAACCTTGATTAACTGAGCACAAATCTTTTAAATGAATATATTTTGCTACTTCAGTCATACTTTAACCTCTTTAAATTCTCTAGAATTTCCTTCTCTAGCTCACCTGACTCCACAAATAAACTACTTAAATTTTCCTCGTATCCTATCAGCTTAGATTCAAACTCATCTTGAGTAATATCCACATATTCAATTTTTACTTCAAAATACTGCCCGGCACTTAAGGAGTAATTTTTAGTTTTAATATCTTCATAGCTAACGACTACTGAAAAATCATCAACTGCCTCCTTTTTGTTAAAGGCGTCAATAATAGCATCTTCTTCCTCAGCAGATAATAATGTCTTCTGATTCTTTCCTTCCTTTACAGTAGTACCCAAATTAGAGGCATCTATTAACACTACATCTCCTTTGTTCTGCTTATCCAGAAAAATAACCGAAACATTAGTTCCTGTTGTAGCAAAAATATTGCTTGGCATACTTACAACTCCAGCCAACATTTTTTCTTCAACCATTCGCTCCCGTATTTTACGATCTCGCCCACTTTGCGCAGTAATAAAACCCGTAGGTACGACTATGGCGGCTTTTCCTTTATCATTCAGCGAATGCATTATGTGTTGCAAAAACATCAAGTAGATAGACATACTTTCTTTTTTAGCTTTAGGAACATCTGGAATTCCAGCAAAAAAGCGCTCATTGTTTTCTTTGGTGTCCAAATCTTCTACAAAATCTGAAAAATCAAGCTTAAAAGGTGGATTGGAAACTATATAATCAAACTTTTGAAGATCACCATTTTTGTCTCGGTGGTAGGGTTCCAATATTGTATTCCCCTTAACTATATTGGGAATGGAATGCACCAAATCATTCAAAATAAGGTTCAGGCGCAATAAATTGGATGATTTCTGGGAAATATCCTGTGAGTAGATGGTACATTTCTCTTCTCCGATTTCGTGCGCTAAATTCATTAATAGCGTACCTGATCCAGCTGAAGGGTCATAACAAGTTACGCTAGTTACATTTTCCTGCACCAAACATTTCGCCATGATTTTGGAGACTGCATGAGGCGTGAAATATTCAGCATATTTACCACCACTATTGGTATTATAATCTTTAATCAGGTATTCAAAAATAGTGGCGTAAAAATCAAATTTCTCATGAAAGATATGCTCAAAGCTAAAATTAACCAGTTTATTGATAATGGCTTTGCAAAACTCATCACGTTGGTCAGTTACGTACTTAGAGATATTCTCAAATAGTACTATTTTTTCACCAGCATTGGTTACTACCGAAAAGATATCACTATTCTCCTTGGCAATATCCAATAAAGTATTGTCAAATATTTCAGCAAACCCAGCTTCATTTTGGCGATCAAAAAGAGAGGAAATGAACTGAGTAGGTTTTAAAAGAGCGGTATTTTCGCTCATCTGCATCATCAGCATTTCATAACCGTCCTCACTGTAAGTCCTTAATTCTTCCTCCCAACTTTCAGCCTTCGCTATATTATCATCCAGCTTTTTTACTTCATGTATAAATTTATCATTCAAGAATTTATAAAGAAAAACCTGCGTAATGATTTTAAATTCATTCCCATCATTCCCCAGGCCGTAATTCGCACAAACGCTTTTTAATCCGTCTATTAGTGCTTTGGTGTCTTTTTCAAATTGTATTGTTGTGGTCATTTTGTATTTCTAAAATTGCTATTGCGATATTTTGTCATTTATGAAACTGATGAATTCTGAACCAAATTCTAAAAGTATTATAGGGTTTAACTCGAGTTGCTTTTGATCTATAAAACCAGAGTTTTTTGTAATATTGAATTCATTAAAATAGTTATTTATGCTGATTAGAGAAAGATTTTCTAAGTCTCTGAAACACTTTCTGAAAAAATGTTTATCTATCGATACTGAGTGTTCACAAAAATATTTATACAAATCATCAAAGCCTTTCATATTTAATAAATGACTTTGTCTATTTTTAATAAACATCAAAATCTTTATGTGTTGTACAGATAATTCATCAATAATTCTCAGATAAGAAAACTTTTTATCATATTCAATATCATATCGGAAATAATTCCCAATACTATTTTTAAGCCTTCTAATTTTTTCTTCTTGATGGTTTTTTACTGCAATTTGCGAAGTCTCAATTAAGAAGGAAACGAATTCCTCATTATCCTTTAAGTTTTGTAAGTCAAAGCCTTGCTTCTCTTTTTGTAATTTTTCTAGTTCATGAACTACAGCTTCCATCCATTGCTCTCGTCTTTTTGTAATTGGTTGGTTAACTACCATCCCAAAAACCTCTGAAGCTACCCCTCCAACTAATGGCAAACTTCCAATAGCTCCCTTTACAACAGAATGCACTTTATCCACTGGGCTTTCCCTGGGAACTTCAATATTTTTGTTTTGCTCTTCCATTTTGTTAAGCTACTCTTCCGTAATATTCATTCATATACTCTTTAACCATAAGGCTATTAATCTTCTTGGAAGTAGCTGCATCTAAAGGAAGATTATGCTTATTCTTTAATTCACTAATCACCAATCGCACCATCATTTTCTCTATATAATTTTCATTTTCCAGCATATTGGAGTTTTGCAATATCTTCTCATCTACTGCTTGCTTCAAGCCTTGAAGTGCTTCAAAAAGCTTGCTTTCACTATCTGTTAAAGGATCTTTTTCCATTAAGCGTTTATGTAATCGAGCGTATTTCTCATCATTATCATATTTTGCACTTAGTAATTGGTTTTTCCTCTCCAACTCCTTAGCTGCACTGTATATTTTTTCCAGTTCCTCAATATTATCCTTCATTTCATCCTTGCTCACTTCATTAAGGTTCTTCTTTTTGAATAATCTTTCCAGCTCCTCTTTCAAACTTACAAAATGAGGATCACGCTGATCAAAGTTACCACCCAGAGCTTCTCTGGTTCGCTGCAATATATTTTTGAGCTGATCAGCCAAAATCATTTCCTCTTCTTTTACTTTCGTAAAAGCAAAAAGTACATCCTCTAGGGCAATGTTCAACAGATTCGTGGTATCTACATTTTTCTCCAAGGCTTCCTTCTGATTGATTAAAGCGAGTCGATTATTCGCATCTTTAGCTAAATCATTCAATTTATTGAAATCCAGTTTTTCCAATAAATCATAATGTCCTGAAAGTCTGATTAGATTATATAAGCTTTTGGCATCGTTTAAGGCTTTAGTGATTTTTAATATCTCACTTCTGTCTTTTATTTCACTTATCTGTCTGCTAAATAATTCTCTATTATTAGTATCAAAATGGAATAGTGCCTCTTTGATATCCTGTATCTCGCTTTCAATCTCCTCTTGGGATTTGAAGATGTCTGAATAATGCTGCATTTCATCTCCCAGCTCTTCTTGTAGTTCTTTAAAATAGGCAGCATTAGTCTTATCAAATTCCTTCTTTATATCTGCAAAATCAACTACATAACCGTACTTAAAATCTTTATAGGTTCTGTTTACCCTTGTGAGGGTTTGGAGTAAATTATGTGATTTGATTATTCGGCCTATGTATAATTTCTTAAGTCTTTTAGCATCAAAGCCTGTGAGCAACATATTGTAAACAAACAATATATCAATATGACCATCTTTAAATTTTTCTACCTCATCCTTACGGTCTTGCTTGGTGCCTATATCGTGTAAAATTAGTGATGAGGAAGTGATTTTATGCTGCTCTCGCTCTTTCTCTCCGTAAGTAAGTGGTTTGTCCGCTGCAAGCATTAAATCATCGTCCTGAGCTGTTGCATACTTCTTCTTAAAAATCTCCTGCATCATTTTAGCCTGATCAGAAGAATCGCAAACCACCATTCCACCTATGGAAGCATCATTCATTGAAATTCGGGCTTTCTCAAAATCCTTTACAATATAGTCCAGCATAGGTTCAACAAATCTCTTATGAGCATAAACCTGCTTTTTATCAGCGTCCCCTTTTAATATTTCAATTTCTTCCAGGGCTTGTTGTAAAGTAAGCTTGTAACTGGTTTCAATTTCCTCTCTTATCAAGCGTAAGGTGTAGCCATCGGCAATGGAGGCATTGTAATAGTATTTGTGAATATAGTCACCAAATAGGCTTTTAGAATTATAATCATCACCCAGCAAAGGTGTTCCTGTTAGTCCAATTTTAATAGAGTTCGGGTCAGAATCTTTTAAATTGGCTAAAAAACTCCCTTTAGGATTATAGCTTCTGTGCACTTCATCCAGAAAATAGACTCGTTGAATATTGACTTGATAATCGGTATTGCGAATCACATCAGGATCATCTTGAAATTTCTGAATATTAACCACGGTTATTTCAGCTTTTCCGGAACTGTTATGAATTACCTGTGGCTTCTTAATTTCATTCGCAAATTCCTCTCTGGAATTGATTTTATGTACAATCAGACCTCTAGCGCTAAATTCCCTGCTAGCCTGTATCAATAAATCAATTCTATCTACTATGAAATAAAACTTAGGTACTACTCCTTTACGATTGAAATAATCGGTCAAGTGCTTAACATTGAAATAAGCCAAAGCAGTTTTACCACTCCCTTGAGTGTGCCAAATAATTCCTTTTTTGACACCCTCTTCCAGTTTTTGCGCAATGGCTTTTGTCGCAAAAATCTGAGGGTATCGCATAATATGTTTTTCCAGTTGCTTTTCTTTCACATAAGCAATAGCATATTTTAGTATGAATAAGATTCTTTCTTTCTGGAATAAGGAAGTACAAATCCTATTGGTAGGGGTATCATGATTTTTATTGGTTAAAAATTCAGCAGATTGCTTTATTCCCAACAAATTATTGTCTTTCAGAACTAAATTTTCCAGATCATCGCTGACAGGTTTTAATAAAGTAGATAAATCAAACTCTTCTTCCCTGAAATAATTGAACTGTGGTTTTTGGTAGGATATAGTGGCATAATATGCACCTTGTAACTGGTCCAAAGAGCCATCATCATACTCCATATTATTAGAAAAGACCATAAATTGAGTGATATTGATGAACTTCCTAAATTTCTTATTCTCGAATCTAGTTTTAATCCGTTTATGCTCTGCCTGAATTCCTTCCGGATTGTTGGGTTTTTTAACCTCTATAAAAACCAGAGGCAAGCCATTAATCAAAAGTGTGATGTCTGGACGAAAATCTTCATCGTCCTTTTTATAGATTAACTCAGTGACTACATGAAAATCATTCTCTTCCAAATTATCAAAGTCAATCATTTTGACATTTGATTCATCAATCAGCTTTTCGTAAAAAGATCGACCTAAGTCCTCATTTTCAAGTGCAAGGGAAATCTCACTCAAGAATCGTTCAATATCACCAAAAGTCATTTCAGGATTGAATTGAGCAATCTTCTTAAAGAAAATATCAGTAAAAATATTGGTAGATTCATCACGTTTCTGTCCTTTCAAAGAAAGGTATTCATAGCCTAAACTCATCAGGTGCAGGATGCTAGGTATTTTTACTCGTGAGTCCTCGTTGTATTTCATTGAGTTTCTGGTTGTCGAAATTTGCTCTAATTTATAGGAAATTTGTTCTATTAAGCCATTAATAGCTAACTTTTCGATTAATGGTTTTGAAAAAGTCAGGTGCTAATACCGCGAAAAAGTGAAGATCTCTAAGCAAGCCGAATAGTCTTAGCTCCATTTATATTCAAATCCCAGTTGTGAAATGTCCTCCATAGTCTGATTTAGTAGCTGTTATAATATGATAAGTGACATTGGATCAAATAAAAATAATATTATTATATTGATTTAGTAAATAATTATATTCTTCTTGAGAATACATTTTAGTTATTAATCAAAGTTACGGCAAAGGCTCACCTCTTATATTTCACAGATAAGTGTGAAAATTCAAAAGATGTTCGAACTTGTAAATTGAGACACTTTTAAGTGAGTAAAGAGATTTTACGACAAGAAAATGGAAAACATAGATTATTATTACTATTTAGGTGCTTTGGTGCTTATTGTGATTATTTATAAGATTTACAATAGAGCTAAAAAGAGAAAAATAAAGCGAAATCAAGAAATCTTTAAAGCGGCTAAGAAGAGACATGAAGAACGTCAAAAGGTAATATTAAATAGAAAAATAGAGGTAGATAAGAAAGATAAGGTATCTAATTTAAAAAATACAGCGAGTAAAGACCAAACGACCAAACCCAGAAAGAGCGCTAAGCAAACAAAGAAAAAAATTGATGTAGATATTCACAGGGAAGAATTAAAAGAACCAGAAATCAAATATGAGACAAAGAAGGAAAAGCTTGTTCATCATAAGAAAACGGCTTCAAAAACAAAGAACAAAGAAATACTGCCTGAAGCGAAAAGCATTAACACCCCAGAATTAACGGAAAATCTATTTGTTGATTACGATTTGAGCTTATCAAGAAAGTTGGATGTTTTCCCAGTCATAAGGATTCCGAAAAAAGGCTGCATAGTAAGAAGTCATAGATTTGGAAACACCAAGAGGCGAGGTTTTAAGGAAATATCATTTCAAAAATCTATCGAGAAATATTTTAATTCGCATTTTTTAGTTTCTGGAGAAGTACGGCTAAACACAGGTGTAGATACACGACCATTCGAACCAGATATTGCATTGATCGAGAAAGGGAAAAACAAGAATATTCGCTTTGATATAGAAATAGATGAACCCTATGCAGGAATAACTAGACAGCCAACACATTGTAAGAATGAAGATACATTGAGAGATACTTATTTTGTTGATAGAGGGTGGATTGTTTTAAGATTTTCAGAACATCAAGTACATACTAAAGAATTAGAGTGTTTAAAATTTATCGCTCGTCTAGCCAATAAGCTTGATCCTAACTTTACCATTCCTGCTGATTTAGCTGCTGTACCGGATTTAATATCTGAAAAAATATGGGATATGGTTCAAGCACAGCAATGGGAGAAAGCCAGATATCGAGAGAAATATTTAAATCATGAGTTCGGTGAGATTTTGACTGACGAAGAAACTCCAGAACGAGGTTTTAGCGAGCAAGAAGTAAATGAAGAAAAACTTGTTCAGACTAGTATGCTTGCTACTGTAGAGAATATTAAAAGCATTGGATTCAACAAAAGTAATTTTCACCCTCGAGATACTAGAATTTCATTTTATCCCGAAGAACATGTATATACAATAGATCAGGTTCCTGTACCTTCCGCAAGCACAGTGATTGGAAAGTTTTTCCCTCAATTTGATGCGTACGGTAAAGCTACGACACTAAGTCCAAGCAACCCCCTGTTTGGGCTTGATGCAGATGAGATAGTGGAAATTTGGAATAAAAGAGGAGCAGATGCTGCAAATCTTGGTACAGTTTTACATGAGCAAATAGAAAATTACTATTTAAAGCAACCTGTCACAGAAACTGACGAATTCATTTTATTCAAGGAATTTGTAAAAGACCACCCTAATATATCACCATATCGAACAGAATGGAGAATATTTGATGATCATTACAACATTGCAGGGACAATAGATCTTATCTCTAAGAATGGAGGTAATTTCGAGATTTATGACTGGAAGAGAAGTAAAAAGGTGGTAGATCCATCTTCAGGTAATCCTATAAAACATGATACATGGGGTAATACAGGTGTGGGGAAATTATCATCCATTGAAGATACTAGCTATAATAAGTACTGCTTGCAGCAAAGTCTCTATTGTTACATTCTAGAAAAAAATTATGATTTGGAAGTAGATAAAATGTTTCTTGTAGTGCTATATCCAGAGTACGATTCTTACCACAAGGTTGAAACACCCTATTGGAAAGATAAGGTTGAATATATTTTGAACACTTTATAGAAGAAAATAGATGAATAGATTAGTTAATAAAGCGACCAAGAAATTTATTGCTCGTGAATTTCTAATTGTACTGTCAATTATAATTCTAGCAGTTCTAATTTACTGCTCTTTCTTGTTATATAATCTGATCATTAACTATAAAATTGATAGTTATACAGAATCACTTATTGAATTAAGCTACGAAAATTATCCGGTTGACGACACCTCAAAAGTGTCGCTACTCTTAAAAGGGCTAAAGGATAATTCAAAAGCAACAGAGTTCCACAATTATAGTGCTAACCAATTTATTGACTCACTTTCACAAAAGGAATCCTCAAATAGATTACATCAAAAGCTTTTCAATAGTCCTTATGTAAAAGGAATACCAGAATATGACAAATTTGCAAGCGCCTTTAGATTAAAATATTTAAAGAAAAAAGATAGACTAAAACAACAGATAGTAGAGAACAAAAATAAATTAATTAGTACAGCAGAAATCTATAATAAGACCAGACTGTTAATAATTATTCTTTTGCTTATCATATATCCTGTCAGATGGCTGTATTTTTCTATAAAATGGTCTGTAAAAACATTAAAAGAGAAAGGAAACAGTTAATTTCAAATTTAATCATTGGTATTATTGAAATTTAATTGGACAGACCTTCTTGCAGAGAAAGCTCGAATTTTAGAATCTCAAACAGTGTTTATTGCAGCAATTTTCATTTACTAGCCTGATGTGTATTTAGAGGATATAAACCATAACAACTATGTATGATATTAGCCATCAAGAAACTAAAGCACTAGCCAAGCAGATTGAAGATGAAAATCCAGATGAACTGCTTGTCCCTTCCAACTTATCAAGCCATCATCATTTAATTATTAAGGCAAAAAGGCACTTTGCTACTGCAAAAACTCCAAATTTTTACCATCATTTAGATTGGGACTTAGGTATTTTAGCCATTCATGTCACGAAAAATACTATAAGTAGGTCAATAAGGTTTTTTAATTCGTTTATTAAATTAAGCATATCAAGAGGTCATGATATTAGAATCAAAGACACAGGGACGTTCATTGTGATTCGTGACAGGTCATTAAAGATTCGTTTGCGAGAAACCGCGCGGTATATTCAAGAGCCGGAAGAAAAAACGTGGGATTGGCAATCGACAATACCAACAGGTAACTTATGTTTTAGCTATGAAACTTATTATAGCTGGGGAGGTGGATGTACTGAATGGATGTACTGAAAAAGAATGGTATGACGCCAAATCAGTGAAGATCGAAAATAAATTAGCTGTTATTCTGGCTTATCTAGAACTGAAAGCCGATAAACAAATCGAATGGGAAAGAAAAAAGGAAATTGAAAGACAAATTGAAGAACGTGAGAAAGAGCTGAAGGCATACAATGATAAAATCATTGCTATAGAGCGTGTAGCCTTCGATGAATTAATGGATGAAGCTGATCGATTGTCCAGGTATTTAAAATTATCAAATTTCATTAAGCAAATTGAAAATGATCAATCAAGATCGGAAGCTTGGATTAAATGGGCAAAAAAAAAGGCTACTTGGATAGATCCCAGAAATGATACTGAAGATGAAATTCTTGGTAAGTTCAGCAATACTTAAGTGTCAAGGAGGAGAAGCATAAATGTGATAAAATAAGGTGAATTTTAATCGAAACCGTTAAGAACTGTCCCCCAAAGTGTCCCCCGAACATAAAAAAAAGCCCTTAGAAGTTAATCTAAGGGCTTAAAAGCGGTCTGGACGAGACTCGAACTCGCGACCTCCTGCGTGACAGGCAGGCATTCTAACCAACTGAACTACCAGACCAATATATCAATTATGTCTCGTTTTTATTAATGTCTGGACGAGACTCAAACTGGCGACCTTCCCGATGAAGTCGGGACTTTCTAACCAACTGAACTACCAGACCAAAATGTAAAAAACAAAGCATTTAAAAGTACTTTATTTTGTGTTATTCTTACCGTCTTTCCGATAAGGTGATGCAAATGTAGGCGCATAATTTTTAATTGCAAAACCTTCGGGTAAAATAATTTGAAAAATTTTGCATAAAATCAGGCTACAAACAAAGATAAGGTTGAATATCAGTTCTTTAGTTTGTTAAAAATAAATTTAATAAATTATCTATTTTCGTTAATGCTACGCAGTATACATACTTAATCATACTTTATAGCTTAATGAGAATTCGTTTAGCTATCTTATAGTCAATGTAACGCTTTCTTAAATATTCCCAAAACTACAAGGAGGACAATCAATCTTTTTATTTTTGTATATAAACAGATATGCAATTAATTCAAATTGCTTCAAAATTAGATTTTTTGTCATGCCGAGTATTTACTGAAAAAGAAACCTAAAAACACACGGTTTAGAAGGAAAAAATTTCATAAAAATCGTCTCTTCTTTTTCCTCCATTGTGTTACTGAGGCTTTTGATAACAAAGAACCTACAATTTTTTAATTTTTAGTTGGTTGCTAACTAAATAAAACTTAGTTTGAATTTTGATTTAATTATTTTCAACTAAAACCTTTAACAGATGAAAAAATCACTATTCATTTATTTAACCCTAGTAGCTTTAGCACTTTAATTCTTGTCAGGACAATTATCAAGACGTAGCTGATGATTGTATAATTTGCGATGACGATGGTGACGTACCAATTGATCCAGGCACCGGTGGTCCTGACGGCCCTGATGGTCCAGGTGGTCCTGATGGTCCGGACGATCCTGATGGTCCTGATGATGGAAATGGCTCAAATCCTTCTGAATGGGGAAATACCTGTAGCAATCAACAATTATATGATCAAGGAATTGATATTGGTCGATTGGATGGTAAATTTATAATTGAACAATCTTTCTACAGCACAGCCTGTATTAATTTAGGAATTACGGCCGACTGGCATGATTTAGCAAATCAAATCAATGATTGGTCAGATATCGTTCATGAAGATTTAGTACAAATCGATGACGCTTTCAAAATAACGAAATTCGATAAACAATGCTATTATACTACCGCTTCAGAAAAACAAGTTTTTTACGAATTTGTCCAATCCTATAAAGATTTTGTAAGAGATATTTACTTGGAAAACCAAGGTACAGAAAGAGAGTGCTATTGGAGAGGAATTTATGATGGATTTAGCCTGCAACTTTGCTATGATTCATTTAAAGTTAAATTCGTAACCTCTTGTGAGACATTACCTCCATTCTAATTAATCTATTCTGATAATATGAGGCTGTTATTAAATTAAAAATTTGTGACAGCTTCTTTTTTTTCAGCTAACTTAACTCTTCCAATTCCTATCATCATCCAAAATATGTACCATACTTGCCATTTGGTCCAAACCAATTTTAATACAAAATACCCCGCTTTATCTTACTTTATAAGGTGAAGGATTATTGGTGAGGCTTCATTTTCCTTCCTTTGGGAGAAGGACTTTGAATTGCGCTCTATCCGCTACATTCGGTCCACCAGTATAGGAATGCTATCAAAACTTACTCGTTAGCACAAATTCTGCACTTAGTCGTTTATATAGATGATAAAGTGATGCTGGAGATTAAAGCGCTTGAATTCAAATATTGTGTAGTTGAGACTTTTATAGTATAAAACTTAATCCAATGGTAGCATAATGGTGCCATCTATCATTTATGCTAACTCCATCAATCTTCATTGCATTTTCTATATTGACCTCTGGTGATTTGATGCTGTATTTATAAAAGACATTAAATTTTGAGAATTGCGCTCCCGCAGTAAAATTCGTAAACAAAACAAAGTCTCTGACTTGATCTCCATTCAATTTATGGACACTTGGTTTTGCAAAAGAATTAGCATCATCCTCATTAGTAGAAAATACGCCAAAGCCTTCTAGCATGGTATTATGAATGACTAATCTTGGGTTTATATTTAGATTCATATACCCTTTGGCACGCCATATTTTATCATAACCTGTAAAATATTTACCGATTCTTAAAATGTTGTCTTGATTTCTATGTCGAAAATTGTGGGATGATAAATTAATACCACCTTCTAAATAAGTCATGTAATGCCCAGCAGCAAGTTCAATTGATGCGGAGGGAACCAGTCGAACTACATCCGATTTTAGATCAGCTTGTTTTTTTAAAAGTAACCTTTCATATTTCCCGTTGACTTGCAATCCAAGGCGACCTTCCTTAGCTATCTGTGCATCCCAACCATAGGGATAAGGGCTTAAGGATATATCTCTATGCAAAAAGTATTGAAAATTATATCCAAACCGACTTCCTATTATACCTAATTTGGTACTAAAACTCCATCTTCGCATGTAATTAAACGATATACCATTAAATTCATATCCTAAATATTTAAAATTGGCATGCGGCCTATCATTACGGTTAAATGAGCTGTCTGTAGTAAAATCCTTAAAATAGGGTGTAAATACTTCTGCCCCATAAATAATATTCTGGTAGCTTTGTGTAGGAAAGAGTCCATTCATCTTAAATAGGTCCGTACTGATAGAAACTTTAAGTGAACCAGTATAATCTACATCATTATTTTTTTGAATTCCTCCTATAGCAAATAAATCATTTGAAGACTCAATTTGAATACCTTTAACCCATTGTTTTTCAACTGTATTATAATTATACCAGGCTTGGTTGTTTTCAGCAATAAGCTTCATTTGCTCTGCCACTGCATGAACAAGTTTCTTCCTAATGAATTGTTCGTGTGAAGTTGAGTTGATGTCCAATTTGTTTAGAACATATCGAATAATTATCGTCAATTGCGTTAAATTACTGTATTCTCTAATAATTTCAAGAGTGGATGGTTTTAAAGCATTTTGAGAAAAATTTTCTTTTTCTAACTGAAATAGACTATCTACAAGTATTGAATATTCATTATAATAATCTAATAAACTTTCATTTTTTTCAAGTTTAGGTTTCTGCTTAACCTTCAAATCCCCTTCATCTTCAAGATCTTTCAAGTTTTGAATTCTGATAAGTTTTAAGTAATTCAATCTTTTACTGCTAACCTCTGGTGCTGGTAAAGATTTCAATACATCTTTTGAATTTTTAGATACTGCACTATCTTTTTCAGTCTGCGCAAGCAGGCTATAATTCAAAAAAAAGAATTGAAATAAGACTAAGAAGGTTATTTTGGAATAGAGAAGACTTACACAAATATAACTTTTAGGTTTAAATTGCTTGCTTGTCATTTAAGTAAATTTTTGGTTGAAATTTCTTTATGTCAATAAAAGTAGATTTTTAGTACATCTAAGTCAATACCTATAATTCGGTATATTAAAAGAATTAACAAAAAAAGAGAATTACTTTAACTCCAAAACTATATATCTCCTTCCAGAACCATGAATATGTACCCCATATTCATCTTCTGTTTATGAATGAAAGGATATTAAAAAAAGTTAGAGTATAAAAAACCACTTATGCCTCCATCCTTTCCACCCCAAAACAGTGTCTATCTCCTACAAAACTATCAACTTAAATGAAACAGACCCTTTTCATTATCATTTTATCATTTCTATTGATTAGCAATAGCTTTTCGCAAGGAAATCCTCTTATTGACAATACCCTAAATTTTAATGTGATGCCGGTATCGCTTTTGGCATATAATCCTAGGCACAGAGTGGGGCTGGAATACATTACGCAAAACAGATGGGCTTATAGCTTTGATTTCGGTTATGGCAACTGTGCACTCAATAAAAAAAGAATTGATGGCTTAAAGTGGGGAAAGGATTATAGCTATTACGAATTAAGACCTGAAATTAAATACCTATTTGTGAAAGGTAAAGAGTACTTTATGTATGCTGCTGTGGAATTTTTTCATATTAATGTGCAGGACAATTTTGTATCAGGCAGGTATCAGCAAGAAGATCCTTATGTTGGTATTTTTTACGAAAGTGCAAGTTTTCGCAAACGCAAAACAGGTGCTCACCTTAAAGGAGGCGTTAACTTTATCGCATTAGATCGACTGCATTTTGATTTTTATGGAGGCATCGGTTTAGCCAAAAGGAGCATTTCTTATTATGATGTAGTCAACCCAGAAGAGAGCGGTGAAGTTTGGGTAGAATGGATTCCAAAACCCGATTTATTTGAAGGAGAATCCATTGTAACACACTTAACCCTTGGCTTAAAAATTGGCTATACTCTTTGGATGAAATGACGCATCATGTTCAGTGAAAATCACTATTCACTGTCGCTTCAAAAACCGATTAAATTCATTCATAATGAATAAATGCCCTATTGCTTGAGTATTTTTGTAGATAAACCAGGGCAAGGTGGGCACAAAGCGGTGAATAGCAGAAATTACATGTTCATTCTTCATAACAGATCGAAATTCTAACCATCCCATATCTGTTCTTTTACACAGTGCTCCTCCCGTAATAAAAAATAGTCTTCTGTTTTCATCACTTCGGCTTGGCATGTAAGTTAACTCTAACAGCACTATATTAAAGAGATGAAATCGAATAAGATTTCCGCTCATAGTGGCCTTCAAAATAAATTTAAAGTATTTATCTAACCATCTGGGATAGATATCTGCTACCCATTCCGCTGGTTTATTGCCCGGATTGCTTAATCGCTGCACGCTTCTTACAGTATTACGCTCTTCTTCTTCATCGTAACTTCTTTTAATGCGAGGAAACTTTTCATATAAAGCTTTTCTAATGCTTTTTTCAATGGGCACCTCTCCTTTCCAATGAAATTTTTGGGTTTTATCGGCCCGCATATCATGCCTCAAGCTATCGATTAAAGGGGATACAAAAGTGATGCTAGTGCCTGAAAATAATGCTACCCACAATTTAGAAAAACCGAGAGTAAAAAATGGAATGGAAAAAATCCATCGCTTTTTATTAAGTTCTTGTGAAGTGATTTCCAACATTTCCATGTAAGAGGTAACTTCAGGACCCGCCACTTCAATGGCTTCCCCATAAACTTCTTCATTCCCTAATGACCGCTCAATGAAATTAAGTATATCCGCAATATCAACCGGTTCAGATGGGGACTTGCACCACTGAGGACAGGCCATAACTGGTAATTTCCTCACTAATTCTTCTACCACACTAAAGGATGAGCCTCCTGGTCCTACCACAATACCCGCACGGATCGTAGTCAGTGGCACTGACCTAGACCCTAAGGTGAGTTCAGTCTCATATCTACTTTTTAAATGCTTCGAGTAATCATTAGTTTCTTTCGGAAGAATACCTCCAATAAAAATGATTTGTTTTAGGCCGCAAGCTTCAGCAGAACGGGCAAAATTATCGGCCAATAATAAATCAGTATCCTCAAAAGAACCCTGATTCATTCTAGTGCTAGGGTTCATGCTATGGACCAAATATAGTGCGTAATCAGCTCCTTTAAGCGCATCCGTAGTGCTAGAAAGAGAATATAGATCTGCTCGCCTCCATTCAACAGAAGGATACTGATCGTCTTTTACTTCTCCCCTGCTGAGTGCAATAATATCATAGGTTTCATGATAAGTATCTATAAACCATTTCCCTATAAAACCGGTGGCACCGGCTATGGCCACTTTCTTTTTCATGTCCTATTAAGTCAAAATCATTCCATTTTGTTGGAATAATTATTAAATACTAGCATCTCTATTTTCAACAAACTAAAAATTTTATTTTTCCTGAACTAATAGCTAATAATTTTAGTATTTATATTTAACTTTGCTAAATATATTAGTTTTAATGCGACAAATAGCCCACATAGATTTAGATTCATTTTTCATCAATTGCACGCTGCTGAAATTCCCTGATTTAAGGGGGAGACCTCTCATCATCGGAGGACTAAATAACCGTGGAATCGTGGCCTCAGCCTCTTTTGAAGCTAAAAAGTATGGTGTGCATAAAAGTATGCCTACTCGGGTGGCTTTACAAAGATGTCCCGATGCGGTATTGCTCAAAGGCGATTTTGACCTTTTTACTAAATATTCTGACATCGTGAACGAAATTATGACAGAAAGAACGCCTTTGCATGAAAGGGCTGGCATAGATGAGTTCTATTTAGATATGACCGGTATGGATCGATTTCACAACACCTCTAAATTTACGAAGGAGCTGGTGAACACCATAAAATCAGAAACGGGATTGCCTTTACTGTACGGACTTAGCGTAAATAAGACGGTGGCTAAAATTTGCACTTCCCATGCCCGTCCTATCGGAGGCTTTGAAGTATTGGATAATTATGTGCAGCCTTTTTTAGATCCACATTCTATCCGGCAACTTCCGGCTGTAGGCAGTAAAACGTTTAAGTTGCTCAGAAGAATTCGAATTAAATTCATCAAACACATCCGTTCTTTACCGCCCGAGGCCATGAATGAGCTTTTGGGGAAAACAGGGATCGGCATCTGGAAGAAAGCCAATGGGATTGACCCAACACCAGTTGTCCCCTATTCTTCTGAAAAATCAATCGGCAAAGATTTTACTTTTGATCAGGATACGCAGGATCTAAAAATATTGAAAGGAACGCTACTAAAGCTGATAGAATTTCTGGGATTCAAATTGCGCAAACTCAACCAAATGTGTGCCTGCGTTTCCGTACGGATTCGCTACAGCAACCATGATACGGAAACCATGCAAAAGAAAATACCTTATTGCGCTAATGATGAAATACTTATGGATGTAGCCTTTGAGCTTTTCAAAAAATTATATCACAGAAGAATGCTGATTCGGCTGATAGGTGTAAAGTTCTCTCATTTGGTGCAGGGCAGTCATCAGATCAACCTTTTTACGGATAATGTAAAAACTATTGAGCTTTATCAGGCGATGGATAAACTGAAAAATCGCTATGACAATCCAGCCATTGTCCACAGAGCCTTGAGTCTATAATTATAAAGTAGTGTATCAAAGAACAGTGATAAATAATTGTTTTCTACTAACTGAAATCCGTGAGTCTATCCCCTTGAGGGGATTATAGGGGTATTTTAGCTTGGAATTAAAATAGAGAAATGAAATAAATTGAATTATGTGAAATATCGAATTTGTGATGATGTCTGTTAGGGGGGTAAAATTATGACACCCCCCTTCGCCCTCCGCCAGCTGGCGGAGAGCAGCCTTGATTCAACTTTGCTGTATAATTTGAAAATGTGAGTCTAAATTACTTTTACTAAAAAGTAAAACAATGAGGACAATGTGTATAGTTTCCAGCTAATCGAAATCCGTGAAGCTATCCCCTTGAGGGGATTATAGGGGTGTTTTTTAGCTTGAAATTAAAATAGAGACTAATGGTTTTATCTGAAAATAAAAGAATGAATTGTAAACAGGGATTAGGCACTACGACACCCCCCTTCACCCCCCTCAAGG
>TARA_R110002012_G_scaffold9815_4_pt1 | contig 34746 bp, 26 predicted proteins | sample TARA_R110002012 | Tara Oceans TARA_R110002012 (sample SAMEA4396515) | marine metagenome | biome: Westerlies Biome; feature: [DCM] deep chlorophyll maximum layer (ENVO:01000326); material: water (ENVO:00002006), including particulate matter (ENVO:01000060) such as... | depth 40 m
AAGATCATGCATATAATTGTCATTTTAAAACAATGAGTTAAAATACTCATTCGGCACTTTGCAAATTCTTTGCAAATGCTACCCGTTAGGAAACTGATGACAACTCAACTGCAAAGACACAATATAGACCATACGCTTTATATTTTCATGCAAGATAATAGCCCATATTGGTACGCTAGATTCCAACTCTTTGGCAAGTGGTACTGCAAATCTACGAAAGAGAGAGTAGATAACAAAGACCAAGCTATTGCCAAAGCACATTACATCATGATTGAGAGCCGCATTAAGGCTGAGCAAGGTACTTTAACCAAAAGTAAGCGCTTTCGGGATGTCGCTGAAAAGGCTATATCTGATATGAAGAATGAGCTTGCACATGGAGGTGGAAAGGTCATTTATAAAGACTATATTAATGCACTAAACAAGTATCATATCCCCTACTTCGCCCGAACTTATATCACGTCGATAGATCAGCAGAAACTTCGAGATTTTGACCTATGGCGTATCAAAGAAGCGGGTCGTGTACTCGCTAAGTCTACAATCCTAAATCATAACGCAGCACTGCAAATGGTCTTTAAGCAAGCAATCGAAAATCAGTGGATGCTTCCAATACAAGTACCAGTATTATCAAACAAAGGCACTCAAGGAACCAGACGGGCATCGTTCACCCCTGAAGAATATGATCGTCTTTTAAATAAAAACGCTGCAATGATTAAGAACAGCAGAAAGCAAATAACTGCTGATATCAGGCAACTACTTTATTTTTACATGGAGTTTGCGATAAATACTGGATTGAGGCCAGGAACGGAGCTAGATAATTTGACTTGGGGAGATATTCAGGTCGAATCCCACGGCCACAAAAGCCGCTTCTTTATCACGGTAAGGAAAGGTAAAACGACGAAACATACTGGTACACGCCAAGTCGTTTGTAAGCAAGCCATATTTGATGTTATCCAACTCATGACATTAATTCATAAGAGTAGAAAAGCAACTGACCTTATATTCCGCCTACCTGACGGCGAAACTACTAAAGAAATAGGTCCTGCATTCGCTAGACTTCTTAAAGAGTCAGAGTTGAAAAACTCTCCCGCGGGTACTCGCACTATGTATTCACTTAGGCATACATATATTACATGGGAGCTAATAGCCCAAAGCGTCTCTATCGATGTACTTTCAAGACAATGTGGCACCAGCATTCAGATGATAGAACAACACTACAGCCATGTTGTTCCTAAGATGTATAGTAATCAATTATCGGGTATTGATATGCCTGTTGAGATTAAACAAATTAAAGATAGATTTGATGTGCCAGATGAAACAAAGGAGATTTTCGCAAGTAAAGCTAGAGAATGGGCTGCGAATTACAGAAGACGAGGATGTATTTAGGGGAGCCAAAAGGCCTAACAGACTTAACGGACATTCGAACAAAGTGAAGAGAGTTTTTGGTAAGATCTAGTAGGCATTAATACAACAAACTTCACGTAACAAATTTTGTGACTCAGTTCTTAAATTTGCTTTATAGAAGTGTAAGGTATTTTTTGCTTATTAGCTAAATTATTACGATTATCTATAGATGTCAAAATCTAAGGGATGGCTTGAAAAGTTCTACTTAGTCCGCACTTAGCACTATTCTCCTAAACAGCTTAGATAATAAAGTCATGAACAAATATTTACCGGCCCTCAAATTGCAATTTTTTATTTTAGGAGCCTTTTTTAGTCTATCGGTTTCCTTGGCGTTAACGTTTTTAAGTCATACTGATTCACTGGCTGAATTCTTCTTAAACTGGGGGTTGCTATTTTTTTTAGGAATGGCATTGTATTACGAGTGTTACCTTTCCGATTGCCGCTCTTTCTGGGGTAAAATCGTGAATGATATTTTCGAAATTTCGTATAATCGATCTTTATATGCTAGTCCGCAAGAAATATATTTTAAAACCATAAGCTTGATTCTTGGGATTATTATCTTAATTTTTGTTACAACTTTGATGTGGATATTCCCGCTACATGACAAGTCACTTAGCATCGCTATCAGTGCCATGTCAGGCTTATTAGGGGGGATTATGTTTAAAGAGGAAAGCATGGCTGCTCCAAAAGACAAACAAACATTAATATATTACGGTTCAGCTACATTTATTATTTTAGGTGGATTAGTAAGTGTTTATGGTGAACAATATACTCCAACAAATCAAGATGCATTTTTATTCGTAAAACATGTAGCAGGTCAAGTTTGTGTCGGTATTTCAGTAACTATCATTGCTACTCATCTAACTGGTAGATTATCAAGGATGTTTAAGGTCGAATAGTGGTTTTAATCTTTTGATAATATTTAAAATATTTTGTTAAAGCACGGTACTGTAAGTTACGGTATTTACTGTGGAGATCAATAATAATATTGCTTTTGTTAATAATGATTAACAAAAGTTGACTGTACTTTTCCAGAATACAGCCAACTCAGTTTCAATAATATTAAGGGCGCTCAGAAAACTACATCGTAAAACTAACACTAGCGAATATAGTTCTGGGTAAGCCAACAAAATAACGGTAGTTACCAAACGAAATATCCGCCCGCTCTGCGTATTGACGATTGGTTAGGTTATTGACTCGCAAAGATAAGGTTAGATCCTCATAAACCTGCCAAGTCGAATGCAAATTAAATAGCTCATGGCCCGCATAAGTAGCGGTGTTCTCAGGATCTAAATAGTATTCATCCATGTGAGACCATTCTAAACGAAAATTAACAGAATCTAGAGCTTGCCAATGTAGCCTAGCCCCAGCTAAAACTTTTGGGGCAGTATCAATATAGTTACCTTCAATATTTGTATTCGACAAGGTCAAATCCGATTTATAAGTATGCCTTCCCCACCCCAAATTAGCATCAAATTGTAAGTTCTCAGCTAATACAGCACGAAGATTGAACTCTACGCCCGTGTGCTGTGTTTCGCCATCACTGATATTCTGTCTTTGGGTATCTTGGAAAATGACGTTTTCTTTTTCCATATTGTAGACCACTATTTCCCCTTGCAAGCTATCCCACGCCGCTTTCCATCCTAGTTCGATGGAAAGCACTTCTTCTGCATCTAAGTTTGCAATTTGTTGACCGCTTTGCAAACGAAACAGTTCTGTTGCTTGCGGTGCTCGAAAACCAGTGCTTAGATTAGAGAAAATAGTCTGATTAGGGGAGATTGCATGTAATAAACCTACGCGCCATGACCATTGTTCGAAATCAACGGATTGATCAGATGGGCGAGTAAAACGGCAACCTTCAACCCCCTCATCACATGCATCCCCGTCACTCAGGTGGTTTTCGTAGTCATACTTTGTCATATCAAACCGCGCACCAACACTAAGCTGTGTATTTTCGCTAATGAACCATTTTGTATGTACGAAGGGTGATACAAGTGTTGCACCTACGTCATAATCGTAGTGAATACCTTGGGGAATAGTTGCCGAAAAATCCTCTGCTTGCGACTCAATTAATTCGCCACTGGTAAGGTCAATATCAATGCCTGATATAAACTCAACTTGTGCAAAATGTTTTTCGTATTGTCCTTGAACGCCAACACTTTGTTGACTGTTTTCTTCAACAGCTTGCCACGGTAAATAATGCTGTGAAAAGCGCATATCTGTCCAACGCATGTATGATGTCAGTTTAAAAACACCTTGGTCAATCTCAGTTTGCCACTGACTGTGGGCACGCACACTTTTGGATTCCCGATATGCATCAGGATTTAGATTGACTCGACGTAAATCATCGTCTTTGTAACTCAATTCACCTTGTATAAAACCCGCAGTATCTTGATCCAAATTAGCGTAGCTCAGTACATTTTTAACTTGCCACCTGCCTATTGCTTGTTGATGTATTAAGTCAAACTTTTGCTGTTTAAAACCGCTGTCATTTTGATAACCGTCGTCATCAGTAATATTGCCCAATATGGCAAAGCCGGCATCCTTTGTACCTTGGCTAAAAGTGCCTTTTAACCGATGAAAGCCGTATCCACCAGCATCAACAGCAACCGTATTTTGCACACCTTCTACATCAGCACTAATCACATTGATCAAACCATGAACAGCATTAGAGCCATAAAAAACACTGTTTGGCCCACGAATGACTTCAATTCTGCTGGCTTGTTCAGAGTTCACATCGAACAATTGATTAGCATTGCAAAATCCAGGAGCTCTTAACGAAATACCATCTTGTGCAAACAGAAAAGCGCCACAACCTCCGGAACCGGTGAAAACAGGAGAGCGGATCGCAGTCAAATGCTCTTGACCATTGCCACGACTAATCCAACCACCCGGAACGCTGTGAAACAATTGATTAATATGTTGATGTCCAACTTCATCAATTTCACTTGAATCGATAATGCTGACACTACTATCAGCTTGTGTGATTGCTATCGGTTGACGGGTTGCGGTTACTGTAATTTTCTCATTGATTTCTAATGATTCAGCATATGTGTAAACAGAAACGCTGCATCCAATCATGGTGAAAAGACTGCCCCATATAACTTTAAACTTCTGACGTCTCATTCTCTTACCTTGTTAAAAGTGTTTTGACTAGGACATGAACGCAATTTTTATGATTGAAAACACGCCTACTTTCCAGCTTTATAAATTCAAAAAGGGCTATCGAAAACGTAAATTATTTGAACTTAACTGCTGAATATTTTTACATCCCATTAAACGCATATCACGCTCAATTTCGGCACGCATTAGACTAAGGGCTCGTTCCACTCCTGGCTGGCCTGCTGCGGCTAATCCATATAAATACATACGTCCAATACCAACCGCTTTCGCACCAAGAGATAGGGCTTTTAGTACATGTGTCCCTCGTTGTACGCCGCTATCAAATAACACATCAATTTTGTCGCCGACAGCATCTACGATTTCAGCCAAATGATCGAAAGAGCTTCGCGAACCATCCAGTTGCCTACCACCATGGTTCGATACCACTATGCCGGTGCACCCTATAGCTACTGCCTTGCGGGCATCTTCCACATTCATAATGCCTTTAAGACAAAATTCTCCCCCCCAAAATTTCACCATTTCCGCCACGTCTTGCCAATTCATTGAAGGGTCAAGCATTTCGGTAAAATAGCCGCCAATTGAACTAGCACCACCTTTCATATCAATATGTGCTTCCAATTGCGGTAGCGAAAACTTCTCATGGGTTACATAATTAATTCCCCATAACGGTTTTGATGCAAATTCCCACAGCCCTTTTAAATTGAGTTTAAATGGAATCGAAAAACCGGTTCGTAAATCTCGTTCTCTATTTCCGCCTGTAATGGAATCCACTGTTAACATCATAATTTTAATATTGGCCTGTTTAGCGCGCTCCATCATGGCCCGATTCAAGCCGCGATCTTTGTGAAAATAAAATTGATATATCTGAGGTGCGTTAAAATTTTTAGCTATTTCCTCCATGCTAACGGTGCCTAAAGAAGAAACGCCAAAAAGTGTTCCAAATTTGTCTGCAGCTGCGGCAACAGCGCGCTCCCCTTGGTGATGAAATAAGCGTTGCAATGCGGTTGGTGAACAGTAAACAGGCATCGCTAATTTGGTTCCCATCACTTCAACAGACATATCAATATTTTGCACACCAGTTAATACACTGGGCACGAGATCACATTGATTAAATGCTTCGCTGTTACGTCTCATAGTCACTTCGTCATCAGCACCACCATCGATATAATCAAAAATGGGACTAGGCAGACGTTTCTTAGCAAGTTTTCTAAAGTCCTGAAAATTATGACACTGATTTAATCTCATTCACGTTTTCCTATTTTGAAGCTGGGTTTAAATTGATTAAACTGTTTAGACAAAGAGTATTAGATTGATCTATTCAAGGCTCTTTTGAATATATTCAGGTGAAATAGCCATTGCTCGAAGTGGTGAATTATTCATGTCATCTTCACGGATTTGGGTTTGTTTAATAGTGTAAAATTTATTAATGGAAATATTATTATGCACGCTTTCAAATCGTTGCGGCCCAGGCCATAGAACACGAATCTCATCAACAATATCGGCATCAGCTAAACCAAAATGTAATTCAGCGGGAGAGCTTGAAATAAAGCTCCCTCCGGAACGGACCTCTTGCAATTGCGTTATACCATTCGCCGTCACATAGACTTTTGCACCTATAGCTTGGGTATTTTTTCCTATTCCCAGCAAAGACAAATGGATAAAGCCATTTCCCTCTGCTGAAGATGCATTATTTTTATATAACAGTAAGCGCTCTTGGTGGTTACTAACGAGAATATCAACATCACCATCTCTATCGTAATCCAAGCAAGCAACCCCTCGCCCCGATAGCGTATCGGTAATTCCTAATCCAGCGCTTTGTTCGGTAAAACTGCCGTCTTGATTAGACATAAACAATCGACTAGGTGTCTTTGCGAACTCTTGCATTGAGCGCTTTAATTTCATGTAAGCAAATGGATTCCCCAAATGCTTACTTAACTCGACATCTAGATCAAAGCCATTTACATGAAAGATATCTGGCCACTGATCATTATTAAAATCAGCAAAACAAGCCCCCCATGCCCATAATCCCTCAGCAACGCCTGAGTCATCGGTAACGTCGGTAAATTGGCCATCCTGATTATTGTATAAACGGTTTCCCTCAGTGCCCCAACTGCCTTCCGCGACACCATTGGGATCCGACACACTGCTAACAAACCAGTCTAAATCGCCGTCATTATCGTAATCAGCTATAGCACTGCCCATGCCATTTTTATCAGTGAGTTGCGACAGATTAGTCGTTTTGTCAAAGCTACCGTCGCGATTATTTCTATACACTTGGCTGGTTTCAAAGTCGGCTGCCATTAAAATATCAGGATAACCATTGTCATCGATATCTGAAAAAGCACCAGTAAAGGTAAAATCGGTATTACCAATCATATCCATTAAATCCGCACCTTTATCTGCTGGTACAAATGCTAAAGAATCATCTGTACTAACGTTTTCCCATAGATGATTAGGCTGCTGACCACCTAAACCGGGTCCTCGCCAATGAGTAGTTAATGCATCTAAATCGCCATCCAAATCATAATCAGCAAAAGCAAAAGACCAGCTGGTTAATTGCGCGACAATGCCAGAATTTTTAATTGGAATAAATTTTTGATTATTGTGATTTATATAGAGTGTTGGGCTTTGGCTATGCTCTTCACCACCTAACTCACCTGACACAGAAGATAAATCAGGATGAATCAAGTTCGAGGTGATAATATCTAAATCGTTATCGCCATCAATATCCACCATAGCAACACCATTGGATAACTCTTTTGAGGTAATGCCCCATTGTTTTGAAATATCTGTAAAACTGCCATCACGGTTGTTTCGGTATAAAACGTCAGGGTAGCCATCACCAGTTGGCTGAAAAATATCTGGCCAACAGTCGCCATCAACATCTCCTGCCGCCACGCCACCACTAAAAATCAAACGTTGTGCAGATTCTAGATTGTAAAGGGGCCAGGAAATATGGTGCCGTTTTGTTAAGCCGGAACTCAGCGCTACTTCTCTAAATTTGTGAGGGATATTTTTAATCTCGTTTGTTTCAACTTCTTTTAGCTGCGCTACTTCGCAGCCAAACAATTGTGATTCGAAAATAAGCGCGTTAGTCAACTGTGATGGTTCGACCATATTTTGAGAATGGTTCACCATAATTTTACGTACATCGGCTAAAGGCTTAGGTGGAGGTGTAAAATCACCTATTTTAGCGTTCAAACGTAAATTATCCGGCGGGGTTTCATTCTCGCGAGGCACCCAAACGGACAGGCACTTTTGATCATCTATACAAGGATCAGTTAGTGCACCGAGAAATGCCGCAAGGGCTTCACTTTGATGACTATTAAGCTGCACATCAGTAGGGAGTTTGCTGACACCATTTTTTCGCTGTTGAAGTAAAAATTCTAAGGGTTTTTGCGAGTGTTTTTTAGCGTCTGGATTTAGGTCGCTGACATATTGCATCTGTGGATTATTCGAAAAGCTAAAGTCGTAATTTTCTATGGAACTGACGGGATCAATATGATGCGCTATTACTTCGGATAACTCAGTAAATGCACCTGAGTGAGTATATGGTGAAGTTGCGGTAACGTTCAATAAAGTCGGTGTTCTAAACGCAAATCTGTCATTGTCATTCTGACTTACATCTCTGCGACCGAAATCTTCACCATTTGGCTGCTTACCTTTACCAAATTGTGGTACTGCAATATTATGAAATTCTTCATCGGAGAAAATAGGTGGAGTATGACAAGCAACACAGTTAGCGCCACCGTGTTTTGCTTGATTGAAAAATAATAATGCGCCTTCAATTTGCAAATCCGTTAGGGCCCTTTCATTACCTTGAACATAGGCATACCAATCGTTATTTATCAAAACTTGTGTAGATTGATAATAGGAAATAGCTTTTTCAATATTGCTGAAGTTAATTAACTTATCAGCATCGGCGTTTGGTGCGTCAAATGCAGCTCGAAATAACGTTAGCCATCCTGAATTAACGTCAATCTGTTTCATTCTTGCCACAAGAGCGTGACGAATGCCTTCATGGGTTTGTGACGTGGCGAAGCTATAACCCAGCATTTCGTCATTTGACACCACGGGAAAACGGGTTTGACTAGCGAGCAAATCATTACCCGCACCGATGTCGCCTTGCCATAAATTGCTATCTGGGGTCCGGTGATTTTGGCCCTCACCGCCATTCTTGAACTCATCATCTAAAACAAAAACCCGTCCATCGTAAAACATCGCACGATTATACAATGCAGTATTAAAGGTACTTTGGGCGTGACGGGCTACATTTGGCGAACCGTCGGCGTTAGGATCTGCAGATGACTGCCAACTATGCCATCGACCGGGCCCAAGTATTTCGGGATCATAAGCAGACTCACCAACAGGTAGACTAAGTTTATCCCCGCCCGCTAAGTAAGGGTGGTGACAACTAGCACAGGCAACATCTTTATTGCCGCTTAACCCGCGACTAAAAAATAACTCTTTTCCTAAGGCGAAAAGAGGTGAATCCGTTGGCTTTTTCACTACCGTAGGCAATAGTGGGTAGGACTTTTCAAGCTTGTCAAGTACCGCCCTGAGCATCACTCGGTCGGCATTTTCCTTCTGTTGAGTTGTACTATCAATGCCAGTACAACTCAACAGAGATAATAAGGCAGTGGCTATGCAGATGCACCGCCTAACCACTGCAACGTGCCCAAACGCCCACCTTTGCAGTTTATTTTCCTGCACTAACTGATGCACAAGATTCACCCCGTAAATAGGTGTTGTTTACAAATCGAATTTCCAATTTTCCGTCGTTAGCAGCAATCTTGTTTATTTTATCTTTACCTTGATAAATGTGTGACGACAGCCCATTTTCGCTGCCAATATTCATACAATTTGGACTGTAAATCGCATTATATTCCTGCTCACCGTTAATCTGCTTTTCAAACACTGTAACAACGCCTGTTCCGCATTGAGCCATGACGTAAATATCATCACTTTTGTCGTAAACCTGAACGTGTTCTTCTGTTTCTTCGTCAATCCAATGAATATGTTTATCTGGGGTTCTAACAAAAAAACCACCATTACAACTCACACCCGTTATTGGTTTGGCTGCTGCCAATACTGTAGATGAAATAACAAGTCCTAAAAATAATTGTGAAACAGCAATTAAACTAACACTTACTTTGTGCATAATTGACTCTCTTACGTTGTTAGTTAAATAGTCCTTAATGACTATGTTTAATGTGAGTTAACGCCTCTATCGCGGAGGTTTGCCAAATCCTATCCAGCTATTAAATTCTGCAGCAACTACCAATTCATCATTTTTTGTAGTTAACGCCAATGCTGGTAATTTTCTTGGGGCTGGACCAGAGACAACTCCACCACCATCTTTAGGATCAAAAACAGATTGATGACAGGGGCACATGTAATTTTCGTCTTCCTCTACCCATGCGGTTACTGGACAACCGGCATGCGTGCATATTGCGGAATAAGCAACAATCCCATCAACAGATAAAGCTTGCGTATCTTGTGATAGTGATACCATTGATAGCTTTTGGATAAGAATCTGGTTATAGCGAGATCCATCACGAACTTCGCCAGTTTTAGGATCAACAGGCACCACTAGCACTTGCTTATCGAGCTCAATTAAATCGGATATTTTGATTAGTGGTCCCTGTAAACGCTTACTAAAATAGGTAAAACGGTCACCCACTTGCGGAGGTAACATACTTTCTGGTGATTTTTTCTTAATTGCAGCTAATGCTAAATTTCCAGAGAAATAATTCACCGCGGGTATTGCTAGCGCAAGATACTTCAATAAATTGCGTCTCTTAAAATCGGTTCCTTTATTTTGATTGGGTTGGGCACAACCACAGCATGCAGTTTGCTCGATATCGTCATGCTTATTATTATTTTGTTCTTTCATTGCTACACCTCAAACTTCAGCAGGCTAAATAGACTTTTACTTTTTTATTTGTTCAGGAAAATGGGGGAAGACAAAAGCGCCTCCCCTACAAACGCTAAGCGTCAGGTAATGCGAATACCCAGATTACGCCTCCCTCTGGCACATCTGCGATCCACTCGCCGCTTTTGTCTTTTGCAGCTAAAACACCGTTAGTCCAATGAGGATCAACACCGTATCCAGCCGTGATCGCAATATATTGTTTTCCATCAACTTCATAGGCGACGGGTGGTGCAATTGCAGTTGAGTTTAAGGGGAACTCCCAAAGTACTTCTCCGGTTTTTGCATCAAATGCACGTAACATGCGATCGTTAGTGCCCGCGCTGAATACAATATTCCCTGCAGTAGATAGAACAGGACCCCAATTCATTGTTTTGCCGTAATCGTGCTGCCAAACTTTTTCTCGTTTGTTAACATCCCAGGCTTGCATTTGACCAACACCTTTGCTCTGGTCAGCCAAGTAGACATCTAAATCGGGAATATCAATACCAGCCCAGAATTGACCTGAAGCAGGTTCAACATCATCTTGGAATTTACCTTTGAAAGAATTACAGATGTTATCGTTTGCTGGAACGTACATCATCCCAGTGTCTGGATTGTAGGATTCGTAAGGCCAGTTTTTACCACCCCATAAACTTGGGCAGTAAGAAACACGCTTACCAGTAACCGGAACATGATCGTAATCGTAAGTTGGTCGGCCAGTCTTAGGATCTAATGATTTAAATGCGTTATTGGCTACAAAAGGTTTACCTTCGAGATATTCGATCTTACCTTTACCATCTCTTTCTAACCAATACATGTAACCGTTACGTTGAGGAGAAACTAAGCCTTTCACTTTCTTTTCACCGTCTTTAAGGCCATCAATAAGCATAGGCGCATTCATCGCAGCCCAATCCCAAGAGTCATTGTAGTGATATTGATAATGACCTTTGATTTTACCTGTATCAGGGTCCATGGCGATTGAAGAGGCTACATATAAATTGTCACCAGGACGTTGATCACCTAACCAAGGAGAACCGTTTCCAACACCCCAATAAAGAATATCTTCATCCGCATCATAGTTACCCGGCATCCACATGCTACCGCCACCATATTTCCATGCATCTGGACGTTTTCCTTCTTTTTTCCACGTCTCATGACCCGCTTCACCGGGTCCTGGAACACTATAAGTTTTCCAAGCGGTTTCACAGGTTTCTGCATCCATCGCTTCTAAGAAACCACGCACACCGTATTCACCACCTGACGGACCAACAAGAATTTTACCTTTCACCGGAGTGGGTGCAGAAGTGATATACGCGCCGATACTCCAATCGCCAATCTGGCTTTGACACAAACGTTCACCGGTTGCTGCATCTAATGCGTTGAGAGTGCCATCAAGGCCAGCAACGTAGACTTTATCACCCCACAATGCCACGCCACGACTAGTGTTGTGCATGACACTTAAATCATAAGGGTTGTCGTGTTTATAGCGCCAATACAGTTGTCCGGTCTTAGCATTCAAAGCAATGACGTTATTGTATGGCGTAGATACAAACATAACACCATTGTTGATTTGCGCTGGTGCTTCATGACCTGAATCTAGATTGGTTGAGTACGTCCAAACCGGTGTAAGTTTACTCACGTTCTTAGAGTTTATTTCTTTTAGCTTGCTGTACATCCAGCCTTCATAATTACCCTTAGGTAGCAACCAGTCTTCCGGAGCAGCCTCTATTAATCGTGTGTGAGTAACAGTTTTATAGTTTTCAATTTTTTTATTAAGCGTAGTCAGGTTTGCTGCTGAAACTGAGTAACTCGACATCAGTCCAACAGCTCCTATACAACAACTAAGATATTTCATTTTAAATACTAAAGATTTCATTATTATCCATGCCCCTGTTTGATTTTTTGATTGGCGAACTAGCAAATCAATTAACATGCCAATAACATTAAAATCTCACAACATTCATAACCATATGTTTTATATGAATTTAATTTGTTTTTCTGTAAACCTTTTAATAACACTTTTTAAAATAGTACACAGGTGTTGCAGCATAAATGCGAAAATGAGACACCTAAATTTTGTACAAATTGAATTTTTATATATTTGTCATAAAAATGTTAAACATCTAAAATCTTAGTGTTATGGTGAAAGGACACGTTTAGTTGGTTAGTACAAAAAAATAGTAGAAACTTTGCTGTTTATTCTGAGAATTTAATCGCTTCGGAGCATGGATAAAATGAGACAAACACCTCAACTGAAATCAAGTAATGATGTCATCGCTTTTATGACAGGAAACTTCAAAGAACGAGATGTTAATCCGAATGAAACGATCCTAAATTCTTGGCAGAGAAGTATTCTAAAATACGGTTTAGATCCCCATAAAAAAAGAGAAGTAGAGATTTTAACCAGCAGCGAAATGCAGCAACAACTGCAAAGACAAGAAGATTTTCTGAGTATTGCTAGGCATGGCGTAACAGGGCTCGCAAAACGAATTTCAAATGCAGGATTTTCAGTTATTTTGACGGATGAAACAGGCCTAACTTTAGACGCAAAAATACCCAATAGTATGCGAGATAAATGTCAGAGATCTGGACTCCGAATTGGTGCTGGTTGGTCAGAAAAACAAGTTGGTACCAATGGAATTGGTACCTGTTTGGCTGAAAAAGAATCGATTATCGTTCATCAACATGAACATTTTTTTGCTGAACAAAGCCAATTAAGTTGTTCGGTAACACCTATTTTCGATCCAATGGGCGAATTAAGAGGATGCTTAAATGCCTCTTGTTTAGGTGCCTCAAAAAATAAAGAAAATCAATTTCTTACGTTACAAATGGTTATGATGTACGGAAGAATGATAGAAAATAGTTATTTTCGACAAGCCTATCGTCATCAAGTCACCATGAGTATTCGCCCTACAGAGAGCTTTGCAGATTTGATTCAAGAACAACTTTTAGCAGTTAACGAACGGGGTATTGTTGTCGGAGCTAATCGTTCTGCATTTGCTGAATACGACTCGCTATTGTCACCAGGACAACAACTTCCAGGGAGTCAAATAGAAGATATTGTTGGCCAATCAATTGATGAATTACTGACTAAAAGTAAAGGCGGAGGTGTGGTCGTCCGCTCCTTCTCACCTAAAATGCTAGAAGAAATCGAAATAGGTTTACGAGTACCATCAAGTAAATTAAATACTATACAGCCGGATAGTAGACGCAAACTAGCAGAAAGCTTGGCAATGAAAGCCCACCCTACGTTACAGCAACTAGCGGGTGAAGATCCGGTTGCGCAGTTACAAATAAAACAAATACTGCGAGTCATTAATAAGGACATTCCGTTTCTCATAACAGGTGAAACCGGTACCGGAAAAGAAGCCTTTGCTCGGGCAATTCATCGTGCTAGCGATCGTTCAGACGGCCCCTTTATTGCGTTAAATTGTGCAGCAATTCCTGAATCTTTAATCGAAAGTGAGTTATTCGGGTATCGCAGTGGCACGTTTACCGGCGCCAATAAAAATGGCATGAAAGGTAAATTAGAATTAGCTAATGGCGGGACTATATTTTTAGATGAAATAGGAGACATGCCAATTCAGTTGCAAACTCGCCTTTTACGTGTTTTAGCTGAGAGAGAAACTATACCTCTTGGGGCATCTGAGCCTACTCATATCGATATTCAAGTTATCTCAGCTACCCATCAAAATTTACAAGAATTGATCAGCCAAAAACTATTTCGGGAAGACTTCTATTATCGCTTAAATGGGATGTCCATCGAATTGCCAAATTTACGAGATAGAGCAGACAAAGACGTTTTAATAAAATACCTATTAAAAAACCTAAATCCTGAGCAAGAAATCCGCGTATTGGAGCCAGCTAGCAAGATCTTGCATAGCTATCATTGGCCTGGAAATATCCGTCAATTAATCAGTGCTCTAAAATTCGCAGAAGCTTTGTCGGAAGACAACACAATCGAGGCAGAGTGCCTACCCAAAGATATAAGATGTTCCAGCATACCAATTCAAAATAAGGGATTTATTGATGACTCAACGGATCAAAGTAAGACCCTTTCAAATTATGTGGGAAACCAAGAAGGTCAACGTCTGTTAGAAACCCTCAAGAAGTACCGTTGGAATATAACTCAAGTTTCTGAAGAGCTGAATATCTGTCGTTCTACTGTGTATCGAAAAATGCGCAAATACAACATTATTCAACCCAATGAAATTTATTAGTAACCGCTTAAACTGGTAATTCGTCCTATCTTATCCGGAATATCGTAGACTTGAACTTGGAGAATTTGTGCAATAAGCTCGTCTTCATATTAATGCAGCGCAATGTTATATTGATAAACTTTGGTAGCATCATCGTCCGATGTTATTGAATCTGCTTATTGGTTTGCAGTTATACTGTCCAGGTCAATTACAAATACTCGCACTCCTAGTTTAGCTAGTCGATAACATAAACTTCGACCAAGGCCGCTTCTGTCACCAGTAACTAAAGCTGTTTTTCCGGATAAACTTTCGCTCACATTTTGACTTCTACTATTTCAATGATAGTGACAGTATCTATTCGAGATGCTGCAAACGATAAAATTCTGTAGCTGTTTTTGACCAAATTTGTGTTTGTTGTTCAGCAGTCAGGGTAGCTAAAAATACTTCAGTCAAAGTAACCCACTGGTTATAGTCAGTAGCCAAATTGAGTACTGGCCAATCGCTACCCCACATCAGGCGAGAAGCACCAAAACTTTTTAGTAGGTGGCTCATGTAGGGAATCAAAATATCAAAATTTGGGTTGTATCCAGCTTCAGTCACCAAGCCCGACAATTTGCAATAGACATTTGGCCTTTTAGCTAATGCTTGAATGTCTTCCTTCCATTGTGAAAACTGCGTTTCAGCAATATTGGGCTTTGCAGCATGGTCTATCACAACTTTTAAATTTGGATAGCGATCAACCAAGGTTATTAATTGCTGTAAATGTCGAGGTTTGACTAAAGCATCAAAACACAAACCGAGTTCCGTCAAGGCTTTAAATGCAGAGGCGAACTGAGGTTGAAGCATCCAATCATCATTTAGGATATCTTGAATCATGGGCCTAATGCCCTTGAAATAGGGGTTATTTGATAACTTAGCTATATTATATGGCGCATCGATATGTTGCATGTCTATCCAACCGACCACACCTAAAATAAAATCAGTGCTGTGAGCAAGAGACAACATGTAATGGGTTTCGGCCATATCTGGCACAGCCTGCATTATCACGGCCTTATCAATACCCGACTTTTTGAGATGTGGCCGTAGCTCATCGGGTAAGAAGTCTCGATAAGTAGTACCCATATCCTCTGTCAACCAATTGTGATGACCAAGTTCCCGTTGCCAAAAGTGTTGATGGCTATCGATACGCATGCGGAATAACTTTGCTTTTTTGGTGGAGAGCAACTGGAGCTACTTTATTCAATAAACCAGTTGCATTAAGGTGTTGCCAAACCTCACTTGGATTGATAGGGGTGAGTTGCGGTGGGGCGAGAGCATGATTATAGTAAGCGGTGTTTTTAGCATTAGCGCCTGATGCTGAAATCCCTATGTTGTAAAGTCCGCCAATGATAATCGAACAGATTTTTGCCTGGCATTTAGGTAAAAATGTCTGCAACAAGTGTTGCTCTAGTAGACTGTTTCGGACGGCGAGCAAAAAATAAACGCAGTCACCGTAATCTATTGCTTTATAGCCGCTTTGCATCGCGATAGGGAAACGTACATCGTTGTCAGCGCCTTTGATATCACGGTCGATATGACGCATGCATAAAGTACCAATTTTATCTAAGCTTAAACGCTGCATACTTTGGTAGAGATACCCCATAGGCCCGCAGCCAAAATCTAAGGTGTCTACCTTTACACCAACACTGCTAATTTTTCTTCTAGGAATAACAGGGAAATTGTGCATCTTATTTATCCGATTAATTCTCAATAAAAAATATCGAAAAACTTCTGACAAAAGTGCAACCTAGTTGGATTAGAATCTGTCCGAACTGAATTTTCAAGTAATTATTAGTATGAACACCGCCTTTGTTCCATCGCGCGCTAAAGCCATAAATTAAAGGGGAACCCAACGAGATTAGCGCAACACCACACGCTGAGGCAAAGGCCGAGTTGGTACCCGAGCGAGAACGGCTGTCCAAAAGTATTCTTTTAATTTTGCCATGTTTAACCACAGTTATTTGTCGGGACGATTCGAGGGATTCCCTTGCATCTAAATTACGTAGTTTATAAATAGGCATTTCTGCTGCATCTGCGCGATATAATATAGGTGCAGACAATTTATGCTGCTGAATCAAAAAGCTTATTACTAATGATCCAAGCCAAAATGCACGAATGGATTTTAGTCTTTCGATATTGACTTTATTCATTAAGATTTTGTTTATAAATATTACCAATTGGTCGATAGACATATTTTTTAGCTAACCTAATTTCGCGTGAAGCATGGTGTTATTTCTTCACTATATATCTTCAACAATGTCCTTCACTTTCTGCAAATAAATATGCTCTGGAATTTGCCCTTGTAAATATAATTTTTTGAGGTTTTCTAAACGTATTTCTATATCTGATTTGTTTTCTTGATTGACCCTGCGAGTTACGGGTGCAGAAAAAATAAGTGTACTTTTATTGTTTTTAATATCTGCATCTCTAGTAGGGGCCTCAGTATGCACTTCAGCGATATTCATTTTCGTTGACTGTTTAGCATATTCAGCTAAGTCAATTTTAATCCAATCAGGCCGTTGGCTCACTCGCGTTATACCGTCCGATAGCTGAAGTTGCCAGTCATGATTTGGCGATGATACATAATCACCTGTTGATAACTTAAAACCTCTCAGTTCCGCCGCTGATGCAAACCGTAAATTACTGACGCTGTTACCTGCTCGAATATATTTCTTTTGGATATCCACTTGGGCTTCGGCGACTAGCAAATAAAGATGTTGTCCGGCTAGGTATATTGTGCCGCTCGTATATAAAGTCTCATCTCCTATACCGAAAAAGGCAGAGCGACTATCAGACACCAAAAATACTAATACTTGGTTTTCGTCTAAGGTTTGTAATGTAGTAACGATATTTTCAGCCAATACCTGTGCTTCTTTATCGGAAAACAACGGTTTAACTTCTTCGCTACTGAGCAAAGACGAAAATACCCCTGTTGTTGATTTGGGTTCAAATTTAAGGGTGGTTAAAGCTGTCAGGAGCTGTGCTTTCGAGATATCCTCAACCTCGACGCTTGGTTTAATCAATGTTTTGACATTTTCAATGGCTACATAGTCGAGAGCTTGCTCCCAAATAACTTTTTCATAACCGTATAGATTGGATACGAATCCGATCGAAACCAAAATTGCAATAAAACTTTGCAAGCTGTTCATTTAAATTAATGCCTTGTCATTCTGAATTATACTTCCCTGAAAGCAACTAACATACCATTAACACCTTACTGCCGAACGCCGTTTGCTTAGTTGTCCTGAGAGAGAGCTACAGGTGTTGTCATCGCTGTTCTACCAGTTTCTTGTTGTAACTAACATCCACGAATTGAATCTACTGAAATATTAAGAAAACTGTGTCATCTGCGACACTTGCCCATGCAACACATGATGCTTTTATCTTTATAGTATTGATTAATGCTGATTTTTTGTCTCACTATCATATGCTTACATTTAAAAAAAACACTTTTATAACATTGACTTAACAGTTTTATGAGCAAGTAAACAACAGCTGGTCTGGAGCTTGCAGCAGCTCAAAAGTATTGTTTTTATCTAATTAAACAAACATCAGGATACTAGGTAATAAACTTTCACTCTGTTTATTATTCCGAGCCGGTGCAGTTCTTATAAGGAATATCGTAGAGGCACGGCGCAATAATCCATAACCGACTTGAAATCAAAACGCGGGAGTAATTCAAGCATGTCTGAAATACCAGTTTATCGTAATTATATAAATGGTGAGTTTAGCTCTGAGCCAACATCTACCATTGATGTATTCAACCCTGCCAATGGCAGTCTATTGTCTAAGGTCCCTAACTCTTCTGCTGAAGAAGTTGATCAAGCCATTCATGCAGCGCGAGCGGCTCAGGCTTCGTGGTCTCAAAGGCCAGCCATCGAACGTGCCACTTTCCTTAAGAAAATCGCTGTAAAAGTCCGACAGAATGCTGAGAGACTAGCTACTGTCATTGTCCAGGAGCAGGGTAAAACACAAGAGTTAGCCGCAGTAGAAGTTAATTTTACGGCTGATTATATCGACTATATGGCTGAGTGGGCTCGGCGCATAGAAGGTGAAGTCGTTACGAGTGATAGACAAGGGGAAAACATTTTTGTTTTTAGAAAGCCCTTAGGTGTAGTTGCAGGCATTCTGCCTTGGAATTTCCCATTCTTTTTGATCGCAAGAAAAATGGCTCCAGCACTTATCACCGGTAATACAATTGTTGTCAAACCAAGCGAAGAGACACCAAACAATTGTTTTGAATTCGCTAAGCTAGTTGCTGAGACAGATTTGCCTTCTGGCGTTTTCAATGTTGTTTGCGGTACCGGACATGAAGTTGGGAATGCGCTCTCTACTAGCCCTAAAATTGACATGATTAGTTTTACCGGAAGTGTTGGTACAGGCTCGCATATTATGGCTGCAGCCGCCCCTAATATTACTAAACTAAATTTAGAGTTAGGTGGTAAAGCGCCCGCTATTGTATTGGCTGATGCGAATATTGATCTTGCTGTTGAAGCGATTAAAAACTCTAGGATCATTAATACCGGACAAGTATGCAACTGTGCGGAACGAGTTTATGTTCAAGCGTCGGTCGCGGATGAATTTACCAGCAAGTTAAGTAAAGCAATGGCACTCACCAGATACGGTGATCCCATGACGCAAACTGACATCGATATGGGGCCCCTGATAAATAAAATGGGTCTTGATAAAGTAGAGAAAATGGTTGAGCTTGCTAAACAGCAAGGTGCTGAAGTAGTAACTGGTGGTAAATTAGCAGATTTAGCACAAGGCTTTCATTATCAGCCAACAGTATTAAGTGGGTGTAACAGTAAAATGGAAATCATGCAAAAAGAAATTTTTGGACCCGTATTACCTGTACAAATTGTTGCTGATTTAGATGAAGCTATTGCTTGTGCCAATGCATCGGAATACGGATTAACTTCTTCCGTCTATACAGAAAGCTTAAGTCTTGCAATGAATGCTATCAGTGGCCTAGATTATGGAGAAACCTATATTAATCGCGAAAACTTTGAAGCTATGCAGGGGTTCCATGCTGGAGCGCGAAAATCTGGTGTGGGCGGTGCTGATGGTAAGCATGGTTTATACGAGTATATGCGCACACACGTAGCCTATATTCAGTCCTAAATTAATATCTCAAAAGGGCCTTAACTTAAGAGGCTCTTTTTTTGGTAGCCTGACTAGATGTTTGGATTGTAATGGAAAGGTTAAAACGTAAGTTACAAAAACAAGGTGTTTCAGTTTTTGAATTTTGCATGGAGGAATACGTCAAAAATGTTGTGGCTTTAAATACTGTTAATTATTTCTCTGAACAATCTATTCGCTATGCCAAAACTGATGAAACGCGTTCCATGCCAATTTACAGTGCTATTTTAGCTGTTGATGAAAGTGCAAATATTTATACGGAAAAACATATATTTGATGGTTTTACGAAGCAGCCTGTCAATCAACGATCGGCTATTTCAATATATGAAAATAATATTTTTGAAAATATGGAAGTTGCCTCTTTTTTTATTCAAAACCTTATTCCTAAAAATATTGCCCCTTTATATAGAATCATTCCTTCAGATTTATCTGATTGTCATTGCTTGTATATAATTAAAAACCTGTAACCCTCAACTTTGTTATTTCCAATTAAAAATACCTATAAAAAAGGGCATATTAACTATGCCCTTAAGGATTTTAGCGGCGCAATAAATAGTTAGAAAGTGACAGAAGCCTCGGCAATAATACCATCCCATTCAGCTCCGCCTGCCGCTCCAAACTCAGTAGCGCCACCACCAGAGAATTGATCTTCTTCTTGTTTAACATATTCGACTTTAAATAAGGTTGAATCATTCATCCACCAACCTGCACCGATCTGTAATCTTGTCGCATCATTTTCTGTTTCGATTCCTTCACTATCATTTGTTGATTCTTGATAACGAACGGCTATATACGCGCTGCTGGTAAGGTCATACTTACCTTCAATTGACCAAAATGACATTTCTGATTCTTGTTCAACATAATCGGTTTGCAGGCTACCTTGTCCATTCGCCCAGCTATAATCGTCACTAGCATTACCATATAACGCATGGACCATGAAGTTATCGATTTTATACTGCACATCGGCTTGCCAGATGAAGGCATCGACTCCCGGAATTATTAAAGTATGAGTGCCTCTAGCGCTAACAGGGGTGCTTGCAAACTGATAGTTATCACCATCTCCTAAGCCTATTGCAGAACCAAATGCTTTACCTCTGACAGCTTCAATATCATGATTGGTTTTAAATGTGCCTGCACCAAAAGATAAACCATTAGCAAAGTTTAGTGTTCCTCTTAAGCCGTAATTGTAGCCCCGACCATCACTAAAATCCGCGAAAAAATCAGGAGTGGATACGACTGCATCCCAAGTTATATTCGTATCATTTGAAACATCGTGCACACCATAAACCCAAACACCTTCTTCTGCGGTAATCATATCCACTAGGCCGTTGCCGACAAATGGATTCGCTTGTACTGCTGCACCATCTGAATAGCGTAAAAATGTTTGTGTTGTGGAAATTAGATTCCCTAACCGTAAGCCAAGGCTATCGGTCATATCAAATTGAATCCATGCTAAATCCTGGGAAATGGCAGCGCTACCGTTATTCCAGTCGTTTGGTTCCTCCGCAAGCTCAGCAAAAATAGAGACTCTTTCGGAGACTTGTGCATTAACATTTAGCGCGAAACGCAAGCGATGAAAACCAGAATCAGACTCGGCGTTGGCAGGGTTTGCTGCGGCTCCATCAACTTCCATTCCTGCTTGCCATGATTGCATGACTGCGCCGCTAAACTGTATTTTACTGGTTTCTGCAGCTAAGGCTTGGCTGGAGATAAAAGAGGTCAGAATCGCTGAGGCGACTTTCAATTTTTTAAATTTAATTTTCATGTTAATTATTCCCAATGTGTAGTGGCCTATGAATGGTTAGCCATAGACTATTTCGCAATTCACGTGCCATTAAGTTTACATTTCAATAACAAAGTAAAATCTTTAAAAACAATTACTTATGGTTTATTTGAAATATTGGGATAATGCTTGTGTAGCAATCTTGCTTTAGCCATGCGACAAGTGAATGATACCTAGCTAAGAGACGTGATAAGTGAACTTTAGTCACGGAAAATGACTAGCATAAAGCGTGAGGACTAAGATATGTATGAACTATTTCGTTGTAATGGCGAGAGTAAATAATTTGAATAGAGGAAGCTACTAGCGAACATCAATTAGACCACGTCATAACGGCACGGCGTAGAGAACCTTAAGCGTTGCTTTCTAAACTGAATGAAAATATTTAGCTTTGCGAGAGCCAGTTTCATATGTCGGCATAGATTCTACAGGCCTCAAAGTCTTCGGTGAAGGTGTATGAGAAATGCGAGAACGCGGCAAGGAAAGCACCGAGTTTGGTGCGAACGGCATCCTCCGCTCAATGCCATTGACCATGAAATTGTGGCTGGCGAGATATTGGTTGTCAGTTTGGGGGATAGCGAATTTTTGCCGGCTTTGCACAACCCGTCGAGAAAAGGCATCGCGCAAGTTTCAGCTGATAGCGCACATAACACGAGGGCTTGTCATTCGCTGCAATAACGCCCCATAACTCCATGCAAAATAGCCATAAAACCGTTATTATATGTTAACAAAAACTCGCGAACTGCAGTGTCTTTGAATGAAATCATGAAAAGAATCATTCGTTACCGCTAATCTGTATTAGAGTTTTAATATCAAATTTTTAAGCTTGAGCAAATCCAATTGGAAAGCATTAACTATTTCAGCCTTCGCCTTTTTCGTATGTGGCAATCGATACTTGACCATTAATTGGAGCAATTTCACTTTGTCTTTCTGTTGTAATAGATCTTTTGCTCTTCCAATCCCATATTCACGAATCAAATCTAGGACGCGGTCTGGCATACGGTTGAGAATATTAGGGTCATAGAATATTATTCCTTGGAATGAGTACTTTTGTTTGTCTAGTTCTGCAAGTGTAAACATGCTTTTTCTGCCGCGTTGTTGCGGCCTATGCTGCTTTTCCAACCTGACATATTCACTGTAGTTTCTATAACTTCCTTTTTGCTCACACACTTTGTCATAGATGATTATTGGACATCCACTCTTGTTACCAAATCGTATAGTAGATATTGTTCCGGAATCGACATCGCTGAAACTTTCATACTTTGGGCTGTAAGCGTAATCAACAACTATGTGCCTAAATGGAATAAAAGGAAAATCTACTGCATAGTGGATACTTGTAACTTTAGAACGCTGAAGCCAATCAAACATTCTTTGCTCACCAAACAGTTCTCGAAGATAATTAAAAATAAAATCGATATTATCGTATCCGACAGTATTTGGATTAAATTCAATCTTCACTTGATTCATTTTTTCATTAAGACCGTAACAAAAAACACTTAGTGTCGAGCCATTCGAGAAACTAACTAAGAACTTCTTTTTGTACTTCTGACAATAACGTTCGTGATAATCCAGTGATCGCAACTTGACTGATACATCAGCTGTTCTTAGTGAACTAATTTTATAAAGTTGCTTAACTAGCTTTTTTGGCACTGGTATTGTGAATGCTAGATTATCAATTGAGATGAGTGCATATTTTTTTGGTTTGTCGATACACCTTTTAAGTTGTTTGGATGATTTTATTAGATCTACTTTTTTATGCATTTTAATTAACCTATTAAATAGTACAGTGTTATTAAGTTAATTAGCATTTACAGTTTTAAATCACATAAATTATGAGCAATTATTTTTGGAACACTTTTATCTATTGATGTAATACTGCACAAGCTCATTAAGCAGGTCTGAGGCATTTTCAAAGCCTCCCTTTTCCTTGATGCTAGAGAATTTTTTATGTACAGAAACATCAACTTTTATTGTCTTTTTATTCTGGTCGAATTTACGCTTGCTTAGCATTCCTAAAGTATGAATTTTTAAGTCATCATTTTTTAGAATAACTTCTTCAGCAACTACCTTTAAACGTTTAATGGCACTTTTGTTTATGTAATTTTTAGGTTTAACTTCAAAGAGATCAAGGTCAACTCGCAATTGCATTAACCATTCCTTTTTTTGCTTACTATCAGCAATTCTGTTTGACGATATTTTTTGATATAACATTTTGGATATTGCAATAATGTCCTCTGGCAATGCCTGCTCCAAAGATTCAAATTTATTAATAGCATTCATTTTATATCGCATCCGATAATTAGTATTATTCATTTAGCTTAGCTTAGCTTATTATCGGATACGATTCGCCTTGAAATATAAAAAATTGTTAAATGTAATACTCTCGGATACGAAACAATTCATGTGAATTAAATAGAGCCACTAACTTTCACTTCACCTTCGGATACGATAATGTCGCAATATTTTATCTTCAAGAAAAGCGTCTGGATTCACTATATCAATGATTTTATTACGGTCAAAAACAGCTCTATTCCTACCCCAATAGGCTTGCTAGCATATACGTAGCAGTTACTGCTAGCACGCCGCTTTTCACGTAAAACCAATCAAATTACACATCAAAACTGGAGTTCATATGACTACAGCGAGTCCACTCGCCCTGTATTTAGGGAGACTTGCGCCTAATAGTCGGCGCTCAATCAAATCACAGCTATACAAAGTCGCTGAAATCATGGAATGGCCACCCGATAAACGCGATGAGATGTTTCATCAAGTTGATTATCAGACTGCATGCCAAATCAAGGTTGAGCTTATTCAACACGGCTCATCTTCTAAGTCGGTTAATCGTGCCATGTCGGCCATTCGTAACGTAGTTAAAGTCGGTGTCATCATGGGCTTAGTGCCTGAAAATCAACTAATTCAGCTCAGTGCTATCAAGCTTGAAAAGACCTCTCAGCATCAGGGTAATCCACTCAACGCGACGCAGGTGAATGCATTGTTTACCTACTTAAATAAACACACCAGCATCATCGATGTCCGTAATCAGGCTATATTCGCCCTATTACTAGGTGCTGGCCTGCGCAGAAGTGAACTAACTGCTCTGCACTTGAAGGATTTAACCTTACACGAACGCCAACTTGTCGTGCAAAAAGGAAAAGGCAATAAACGTCGGACGGCCTTCTTACCTAAATGGTGTGTCGAGCATGTTTATTCATGGTTGTTACTCCGAGGGGATGATGCAGGCTACCTATTCAACCCCGTCAACAAAACCAATCGCATCAATATTAAACGAGGCATAACCACCGAGAGCGTATACTTACTGGTGCGTAATACGGCAAAGCAGGTAGGACTTGGTAACGTATCCCCCCATGACTTGCGCCGCACCTATATCACTCGCCTATTAGAGCAGAACATCGATTTAAATACCGTTCGCCTAATGGCAGGACACGAAGATATCAGTACCACCGTGGTGTACGACAAACGCGATAACAAGGTGATGCAAAAAGCTGCATCTTCACTGAGCTATGGTGATATCAGTGAGGCCAATTCATGAGTCGCCCTCAACTCACAGCTCTAGCGGCTCGCTATGCGAGTGCCCTACTCACTTATGGTCTAACTGAGCTTGAATATGGAGCTCTGGATACGGATGTTTTGGACAAACTAACCATTCTGATTGGTCCAAATCAAAAGTTGTCGACGTTTGCAGAGATGCAGGCCGCTTTGCACAGTATCGCTAAGAATGTACAAAGCGAAATCATTTCCCACAATGCTAAGTTGCTTTGCGAGGTCTATCGAGTCTCGATTGAAAGCGCGAGGCTCATTGAGTACATTATCGCGCTGAGTGCATCGAGTGAGCTAAAGGAGTTGGTTGATGAATTACAGTATTGCGATTTAATAGATAGCGTAAAGCGAGCTTTAATGGCTCATTTTAAGGTTGATGAAGATACCTGTTACTCACAACTAGACGCCTTAGCCAGCAACGGCCTTATTCGTTCGGCCACGCTAACGAACTCCTGTGACCTGATATTACCTGAAAGTCAGATGCGGTTATTAACCCGCAGAAAGCTATCAAGTGCAGAGTCGTATTTACGTCATTTATTATCGGCAAGTCCATCAGCGGCTTTCACCTTGAAAGACTTCTCGCACTTAGGTACCGAAACGCTACAACAGTATTTACAGAGCGCCGTAAGGCAACGGTTAAGCGGAGTCAATATCCTCATCTACGGTGATGCGGGTACGGGAAAGACCGAACTAGCCAGAGCCTTAGCCAAGTCATTATCGAGAACCCTATATGAAACGAAGACTATGGACTGCGCGGGTAAACAATTAGAAGAGCGCTATGACGTTATGAGTCAAAGTCGCCTTCGTATGCAGTACTTATCTTCTATGCAGGCACTATTAGGCAGTCACACCCAATCTATGTTTTTGATTGATGAATGTGAATCTATCTTTATGGATAGCGACGAATACTATGCAAAAGATACCCTTCATCGCTTACTGGAAATGAACCCTATTCCCTGTATTTGGATAACAAACCATATTCAATACCTCGAACATAGCTTCATTCGGCGTTTCAAGCTGGTACAAGAAGTGAATGCCATAGAGGGAAAATACATAGAGCCACTGGCGAAACAGGCATTTCGTGGGTTACGTATCAAGCAACCCTATATCGATAAGCTACTTACTACAGCCAATATCACCCCTGCGCATATAGGGAATGCGGCACACGTAGCTAAAACCATCAATCTAACAGGCCAGTCAGCACAAGAGGTAGTTTCTGAGGTGATTCAAAGTACCTTATCAGCTTCTGATTTATTAGCCACACCACTTCGTTATAAACCAGAGATGGCGTTTGATGCTAGCTTGCTGAACATCAAGCAAGGCAAGGAAACCATTAAGCAAATTAATGCTGCGCTCGCACAACATGCGCCTATTCGTATATTACTGTCTGGCGAGCCTGGCACGGGTAAAACAGCCTTTGCGCACCATTTGGCGAAGCAGCATGACTTTAACCTTGTATCAGTGCGCTGCTCTGACGTTTTAAGCAAGTATATTGGTGAAAGTGAGTCCAACATTGCCAACATATTTTATGACGCACAGCAGCACGGCAACGCGTTATTACTAGATGAAGTGGATAGCTTATTAGTATCTCGTGAGCGCGTCACTGAGCAACACAACATACAGCTTATCAATGAGTTATTAATACAAATTGAATGTTTTGAGCAGCCAGTATTTGCCGCAACCAATTACGTACGGTTATTGGATAAAGCCGTACTAAGGCGCTTTGACGTTAAACTTGAAGCACAGTGCCTAACTGCCCAGCAATCTATAGCGTTGTTTAAGCGAGTCTTGTCACTTAGGCAATTAACCCAATACGAACAACAAAAGCTATCCATACTGACCCAGTTAACCCCAGGTGACTTCGCTATTGTGGCGCGTCGCATGCGGTTTCAAGCTGAAGGGGATTTTCGTCAGCAAGCATTGTCTCTGCTTATCGAAGAGAGCCGTCACAAACAATCCAACCACCCTATCGGTTTCATCTCGAAACCTATCTAACCTAAAAGGTAAACAACATGACTACATCATTATTGAGTTCACTCAAGGTAACTGCTCGCCCGGCCATCGAGCCAAAGCTACCCATTATCGGCAAACGTATGAAGCTGATTGAAAAACTAGAGCAACAGCAAGAAATGGCAACCTGCATGCTTGAAGGAAAACCCTTCGAAGCCTATCGCGAAAAAATGGTCAAGGATCCTGTCACTGGAGAGCGTACAAAGCAACGTCGAGCCGTATCGGTTAAACCGTGGTATTACGACAGCGATGGACATTACTTTTTAGAGGTTAAGGTAAACAACAAACCTATTGATATACAAGAAGGCAAACCGGCCATTGATGTAGGCGATAAAGCCGTCTTACCTAAAACAATTGAGACCATCATTCACGCTGTGGAAAAAGGCGAACTAGATACCTTCATCATGGCCAAAATCACTCCTGCGAAAAAAGCGCCGCAGGCTAAGTCCATCGCTAGTAAATCATCCGGTAAAAGCTAAGTGATGTTAAACCTTAATATCAGGCTCTAAAATAAACAGAGCCTTTTTGGGTTTCACGTTGCGCTTCAAGATAAGTTAGAAAAATCGAATTAAAAGGACACGGCATACTCAATTTTGTTGTGTGCCGTTAAATTAGTATTCAGCGTGCTATTCCTAAGTTAGGCAATACACACTCGAGCATGCGTTGACTCATATTCCCAAACCTTAAAAGAGAAATCATTATGCACATTCAATATGAGGGGCTGGCTTTGCCTGTCTCTAAGGCACTCGCAGATGCGTTAGTTAGCCTCATCCCTCAAAACTTCAACAACGATGCGATAACTATCAACTTTCGTGACTCAACTTATTCATCAGAATCAGGCGGTTTCCATCCTGTCGAAATAAGGCTCGAACGGCAAGGCAACAAATGGTACTTCTGCTACATAACAGACTTTGCCTACGTAGGCAGTGGGCCGTTTGCGGAACTAGCCAAAGAACTAGACTTTGATTTTCAAGCAGGTGTATTTCAAAACCTATTCGGTATCTTTCCTATTGAGCAGACAACAGATATGTATCAGATATGGGAAAGTAATTTTTTGCATTATTGGCTCAAACTTGAACCATTTGAGATAGACGTGACAAAGCATTAGTTCATCTAACCTACCGTTAATTAATAGTAAGCATCACGTTTAGAATTGGATAAAAGCTCACTCAACACGATTGTTCAGGCAAACGAAAACTGTTGAGTGAACTCAAATACGCAGCACTATTTCGCATATGCGAACGGATTTTGCGCAGCAATACTTTTATTAATTATCTTCATCTACACCAAAGGTCTCTAGCTTCAACTCTATCAGTAAAATAGATTTATCTCTGAAACCGTAGTTATCACGCTGGTCGGAGGTAGCATCAACCTTTGTGACACGAAGAAACCCTATATATACTAGACAATCAAGCGCTTCCTTGACACGATTGGGCGCCGCATCCTCTTGCCAGTTCGCAAAATTACTGAAATGGTGACCGACAGCCGCGAGTGTTTCATATTGAGTATTCACGTTACTCTTATTCGTTAGCTCTTCTCGTGTCAGTTCGCACAGAAAATAAGTCGCCAGCTGAATAGCAAACTTATTCAAAACGTAACCCTTCTCATCTTCTGTCGTGATACTGCCCCACATAAGCAGTTCAGAAAACATTCTTTTTTGTAACTTATTCACCGTCTACCCGTTTAAAATTTGTGTTTAAAATTCACGAAAAGTCAGAATATTCGCAGTAAAATCTCAATACTTCTTATTTTATCAATAAATACAGTGAAATATTTTTTCCGTGCACACGGAACGTAATATTTTATATTTTTATCTATTTTTCAAACTGTTCTAAAACTTTTCCGCATATAAGAATTAGCACCACTCCCTGTCGACTACACGGCAAAATTAGCTCTAGCAATGAGGTTTATACAAGCCCTAATGACCATCTCAGCGGTGACCAGAGGGCACACATAAACTATTAATCTAAGGAGTTAATCATGGAATCAATAAAAACTGAAACAGATGACGCCCTAAGGCAGGCCGCAGAGCAATGTCTTAGCGATATCATGAATCAAACCCTTGATGTCGGTCAACTTATTCACAAATTTATTGTGAGTAAAATGCATGTGCATCTGGGGCAGAAAGATACACCAGCGGGGATCAGAAAGTGTTTAAGGGAAAAACTAAATGATCCATGCTTGTATTCCACTATTTGCCGATGGATACAAGCGAGCCTTATTGAAATAAAGCTAAAGCTACCCCATGGCGTTTGGTCACTCACTGTCTTACTCCAACTTAACCGCTTCCATCATGATGGTTGGGCCAATATTTTAGCTGTATTCAGTGAGCAACAGGCTCCCTCGATGAGCGAAATGAAACTTCGATGCGAAGAGCTACTAGCAGACGGAGTCATTTCTTTGAAAAAGCCTCGCCAGAATCAAAACGTAGAAAAAACGTATCAAAATCTTCGCCAAAAACTGAGAGAGATCGAACCTGAAAAGCTCATGGACTTAATGAGTGAGATTGAATCTATCCTAGATCAAAAAACCCAACCTTAAACTGAAAAAATGGAGAAGTAACATGATGAATGCAACCTACTTAATAACGTGCAACGACGACTGGTGTGAGCAATATATGAGCCGAGTAGAGGAAGACTATGATGAAGATATTGAACATGACGACGCAAATATTGAATGCGAAAATGGTGACGGCCTTCAGTATGACCGTCAATATGAAAATCACATTACCATTCACGATGAAAAAGGGGGATTTTACCTCGACGGGCTAGATGGGACGATTGAACATGTCGTTCAAGAAAGTGATGGCGCTATACACTTCACTTTTGAAGCAGATGCAGATAACGACGGCACAACTCACTATGGCCGAGGATGGATAAGTTTGAGAGATAAATTGACGGGTCGTATTTACATCCATGATGCAGGGTTCACTTCATTCAAGCTTGAGAAGTCAGAAAATACGAAATAGTATAATTATCAAGGGATTCGTATCGGCATAACGACAACTACCGAGCGACTTCGCCCTAAATAAATATGAGCCAGCTTAGCAACTGGCTCATATCAGTTACAAGAGCTCCTGTAACCCTAATAAACGATCTGCTGGCAGAGAGAAATGGACTATATCTAATTTGAAAGACGCTTATACGAGAATTGCGGACCTATACTTCTGCCACGCTTATGACAGCAGATCCGACATTGCTGACATTAGCACTCAGAATTTTATGGATGTATTTTACTACTAAAACCCACCCTTAGGAACGTCTTCTATCAGACAGGTTTATGCCAAAAGCTGACGTAGTTACACCGCCCGAAAAGGCAGTTCGGGGCTCCTTGTAAATAACGCTGAGACCGAGAGAGTGCAGAATATGGAAGCCGCTTATCTGGATCTATATAGATTCATTTTTATATCGTCAGTGAATAAACTGGGTTCGTTCCACGAAGAAATAATGTTTCTTGAATCAAGCCATTTGGCCAAGACCTGATTCTGAGGAGTGTTTTTCAGTCTCGGTGTATTATACCCAGTTTTTATTTCGGAAAATGGTTTCGGTAGGTTGGCCAAGACATGACGCACTTCCTCATCTGTCATAAGGGAATTGTATTTGTTGAAGAGTGAAATTTGCGTCGCTATGGGCCTAGAATTTGCTATCAGGCACTGCGCAATATTCCCGTCAATGTTGGATATGTTGGCCTTTTCAATAATTGGGCCGATAAGTGCTGCTCGCTCGGGAAGATCCACGAGAACTCCTAGGTCCATCAATTCGATTATCCCGAGTTTGGCTGCAATATCAATTTCAGATCGTAGAAGTTCCTCTCGGAAGCCGTCGTCTAGTCCAAAAAGGTCTGGTTCCGCCAGATAAACGGCGATGTTGGCCGCGACGTATCGGACCTGCAAGTCACCGTTGTCAGCGAGCATGCCCAGACTGTCCGCAGTGAATATAATTTTTCCTTCATCTATCAGTATTTGAAGCTTGGTTGATTCAACTTCTTCAGGAAATTTCTCGAATAGATTCGGCAAGGCATGAGCATATTCTTTATAGGCGATATCAGAAAGCGAGCCCGAATTGAGGAGGAATTTACGCAGTTGCAATGAATCCGAGTCACTTGGTATAGGTTTTTCCAGAATAACCTCACGAATGGCATCTCGATCAAGATAACCAACCAAGCTATCTGCATCGAATCCTTCACCTTCAATAAAAGCAAGACAGTTAACCCAATTAGGTTCGATAACATCTAGCTTGAATAGCATTGTATGTAATCTCTCGGGCACATCTACAAGAGTTGGTAACAAAGTCATCTGACGTTCAAGAAACTCATAAAGATCTTCTTGATCAAGCTTATCATGGCGGATCACTGCAAGAATAGCTGACGCATCCTCATTTGAATTCCCTTGAAGCTCCAAAAGAATATCACGTAGGTAGCAGCCGAAATCACGTTCGACCCGCTTCATTAAGGTTGCGTTATTCGTCGAACGTATGGCGGTGAAGTTCCTCTCACGCATTGGCCCGAGTTCGTTTTCTCCTAAAATCGCTTGGTAGACGTATTCTAGGTTCGCGATCGTGAGTTCGAAAAGCCCTTCCTCGAACATAAAGCGTACAATTTCAGAGTGCTCTTTGATTGCAGCCAAATCTTTGACCTCAAAGTCGAGGAATGCAAGGCGTTCCGGTGATAGTTCAGGTAAATTCACCAGAATCTCTGGAAGGTTCTTCGAAACAAATTCAGATAGTTCCTCAAAATCCCGTGCGAGCGTTTCAAGCGAACTTTCCGTTAGGTTTAAGACCAATTGGGAAACGTGAGATATATTGTTGGGACTGGCAATGGCAATTGGGACAAGACCTTTCCAAGCGTTGGCCAGTCCTGAAAGAAGTCCTGCAACATCGCTGCCGTTGGTGTAATAGGCATCGAAAAAGCCCTCGCAGTTTTCGAATTCGGACGAGAGAAATTCAAAAAACTTCTCCGTTTTGTCGAAATAACGACTCCGGACACTTAGTAGACTATCGACGAGCTTGACGTTCAAGACATAGCTTTGCCGGAAGTCTTCATTTCGCATCGCTGCAATGACCTCTTTTGGATTATCGATCGGAAAACCCGGTTCCGGCGTGACGAACGCCCGTATCTGGATCAGAAACTTGTTATCATTGGGCGACAAACGGCCTGAATGAAAGAGTGAAGTGTATTGGTAGTAAGTATCGTCGAGATGACCTTCCAAGATAAGAAACCTGGCAAGCTCTCCATTTTCCCCGAATTTATCGAAAAGGTCCTGCACGCGGTCGGCATTCAATCGCATTAACTCGTTGAGCTTAATCGTTCGTAACGTTGCAATATTTGTTCTGAGTTCACTTATTCGGCGCAAGCTTTTGTTCTTATTATCAGCCGCCTTGCTCTCTATCTCCACCTTGCGTTGCTGGTAGGTTTTCTGAGAATCCACTTCGCTTTGCAATTGGGAAATATCGATCCACTTATTTTGATTATAGCCGTTGTTGGAAAGTAGTCTTGGAGCCTCAATAAGTTGTTCTAACATATCGTGGTTGGTCAGCTGAAAAAGCGTGACCCATGGATTATTTTGATAAAGACAAACTTGGGTAATATTCGCTGGAAGTTTCTCAATCAGAGCCATTGCGTAGATTTGCCGCAATTCTTTCAAATCAGAAGGCGTTTGTCGCTCGGCAACTTCAAGCCGTCTCTCGAGTTCCGAGATTTCGCTCCTATACGTGGCCTCACCATACCCTATGAACTCGTTTTGGCGATTCAATATTTCAGCGAGAGTACCCTTGCCGCGATGCAGTAGCTCAAAGTCCCTTGGACAGACGTTCTTATAGATTAATATCGCGAGGAGCTTGTTCGCGTCGAGTAGATTCTCTCCATCAGTCTCCAAATTAGCAACATAAATGGCGTATTCATTAAAGATGTTCTGAATCAACCTCAGGTCGTTCAGGTACCGTGAGACCTCTCTCAGAAATTGCCTATCAAGGCGCCCGTCGAGCTCAAGCCTCATTCCCCGCTCCAATACCATGTCGATCGAATTCGATGTGTTAATAATCGGTATGACGGGAATGATGAACTCGAAGAACTTGGTTCGTTCGGTGTTGACAAACATGTCGTCGCGCAGAGCATAGAGGAATCTGATCGAGCGTTTCACGCCTGCGTTCTCGTTCACAAGGTTGTTAATTTCGCGCAGTGTGACGAAAATTTCGGCATTGTTAAATCGATCTAGATCCTCAATGATTACAAGATCGTATTTGGTCGATTCGAAAAAGTAGACTATTTCATCTAGGTGACGGTTCAGTATGGACGTCTGGTCATCTTGTGCTGGTTTTATCTCAACGTTCTTCAACGAGATGCTTTTGAGTGACAGACCGAAGCTAGCGACATAAACGTAATGCAGTATCACCCAGAGGAATGTTGCCGCGAGCACGAAGATCCCTAGTTTAGGCCAATTGCTGAGCGAGAGCGGAAGGAAAAAAGTGCCGCTGATGATGTCTTCTCGCTTATGAAACACGTACCAAAGCGCTAGAATTCCAAGCATTATGTATAGAGATTTAAAGATCGACCAAACACCGGGCGACTGAATTCTTTTGAATCGCGACAGCGGAAGTTTGTTTGCGTCAGCACCATATAGCATCTGCTGCAGGATACTTCCCTCAATCTCTTGACGGCTCGCCTTCTCGTTCCCCGTATCAGCCTCGGGAACGAACGCAGCGAGCGAGATATGAAGCGCAGGCCGTTGATACTTCTTTAAGAAGGATTGGATGATGCTGCTCTTTCCTGACCCATAGGGACCTGTTAGGGCAATGTTGTAGACCTTTGCATTGTTTGTCGCAAACAGAATCGCTTCAGAATATATGCCAGCTTTGTCTGCCTCATCAGTTGGCGCCAGGTCTACGAACTTCGATTGCATGTCGACGGATTGGTCTTTGCTTTCTAGCCAAGTAACGATGCTATTGAGGCTTTTGATAAGCCACAGTGTTAAGGAGGTGATGGTCTTTACCATATGATGTTGAACTATCCTTCAAGAAACGAAAATGCACAAAAGTGTTGACTGAAATCTACTCACTTTTGACTAGATATTCTTGCTTATTAAATTCCATGTTTGGATTCAAACGTCCGATTGAATCCAAAGGATTATATCGGACCATTCAGTTCACCGTTGCAAGTGACCATTGAATAACAGTTTCGGATCAATAGCGAGTCCGTCCCGCGCGCGGAATTTCTTCCATAGCCAATACGTAATGCATTGTTTAAATCAATGAAGCTACTGTAAAACAACCTAACGCAGTTGGAAACTGTAAGAGAGTTTTTATTCGCCTTAAAGCGATGATTATCAGAGAGGCCTGAATCGCCACTAACAGCATTGACAACTCATAATCTTGGAAAAGGCTGAGGTCAGCTAGTTGTTATTTTTCCTTTAACTGATAAGTCGTTTGGTCCGCTTTAGACACAAATATGAAGTTCGGCTTAGAGCGAAAAGCGGACCGTCACCACCGCGATGGTGGTGGTCTGCTTAAGACAAGGAGCGGACGTTCAGGCCACGCGGTCCTTGATTCCGGTATGTGCCAATGTGCAGATCATCATTCGACCTTGAT
>TARA_R110002012_G_scaffold36218_1_pt1 | contig 34741 bp, 32 predicted proteins | sample TARA_R110002012 | Tara Oceans TARA_R110002012 (sample SAMEA4396515) | marine metagenome | biome: Westerlies Biome; feature: [DCM] deep chlorophyll maximum layer (ENVO:01000326); material: water (ENVO:00002006), including particulate matter (ENVO:01000060) such as... | depth 40 m
CCCGGCCTGGACCGGATGGACAACCTATTGAGAGCTCACATCTAGCGCGTGGCGGCGGCGTCGTCGCGCACGATCACGCCGTCCTTCATCACCAGCCGCACGGCCTGCACCGCGGTGATGTCGCGGGTCGGGTCGCCCGCCACCGCGACCAGATCGGCCAGCAGGCCGGGCCGGATCGCGCCGAGCCGGTCGTCGACGCGGAAGATGCGGGCATTGCCCGAGGTGGCGGCGATCAGGACGTCGGCGGCGGGCATGCCCGCGGCGGCCATCAGCAGCATCTCGCGGGCATTGGTGCCGTGGCTGTAGACGCCGACGTCGCCGCCCATGCACAGCGTCACCCCGGCGGCGCGGGCGGCGGCGAAGGCGCGGCGCTTGGCGAGGACGTTTTCGGGCGCGGGTTCCTGACCGTCCCAGCCGCGATAGCGGGTGATGGCGTCGGTCGCTGCCAGGGTCGGGCACAGGGCCACGCCGCGGTCGTGCATCAGGCGGAAGATCTCGGGCGTGCCGGCATCGCCGTGTTCGAGGGTGTCGGCCCCGGCCAGAATGGCGCGGCGCATGCCCTCGACCGTGCCGGCATGGACCGACACGGTGCGTCCGGCCGAATGGGCGGTCTCGACGGCGGTGGTCAGTTCGGCCTGGGAAAAGGTCGGGCGGCTGGGCTCGCCCGGGCCCCAGCGATAGTCGGCGTAGAGTTTGATCACATCGGCGCCGGCCCCGATCTGGCTGCGCACGACCCGGGCGATGTCGGGGCCGTCGGCCTGTTCGGCCCCCAGCGGGGTGGTGAGGCCCGGCTCGAAACCGCGCGGGCCATAGGCCCCGGTGGCGACGATGGCCCGGCTGGCGATCAGCAGGCGCGGGCCGGGAACGATGCCCTGGTCGATAGCCTGTTTCAGCCCGGCATCGGCATAGCCGGCCCCCTCGGTGCCGAGATCACGCACGGTGGTGAAGCCGGCCATCAGGGTGGTGCGGGCCGAGACCGTGGCCCGGGCGGTGCGCAGGGCCAGCGGCTCGTGCAGGACCTGATCGTCCCAGCTGGTCTCGTCATAGGGGTGGAGGAACAGGTGGGCATGGCCCTCGATCAGGCCCGGCATCAGGGTCAGGCCGGGCAGGTCCAGCACCACGGCCCCGTCGGGCGCGACCAGATCGGGACCGGCCGCCGCGATCCGGTTGCCGCGCACCAGCACCGACCAGCCTTCGTGCGGGCGGGCCTCGACGCCGTCGAAGACCCGGTCCGGGCGCAGCAGGACGACAGCCTGGGCGGGGACATGGGCAGGGGCTTGAGCCTGGGCGGGGGCGGTGCCCAGCAGGACGAGAAGGAACAGAACAAGACGCATGGTGGGGACCCCGGTTACCGACGGGGCACTGAAGCGCGACCGGGGCGGGGGGGCAAGGCGTTCGGTGCAACCGTCAGGGGCCGGCCGGATCGGCGTCATCACCATCGCCATGATCGGGGCGTGCGGCCTGCAGGGCCATGGCCTCGGCCCGCAGCAGGGTGGCGGAGACGATGAACTCGCTCGGGTCGGGCCGGTCACCGGCCCTGAGGGCGGCGACGAACAGGGCTTCGCGCGGGCCGTGGGGTTCGGCTTCACCCCGCATCAGCATCTCCAACCGGGCCCATTGCAGGGCGCGGGCGAACAGCTGGTCGCGGCGACGGGGACGGGGGGGACGCGGGCGCATGGCGGTCTCCTGATCTTGAGTCGTGCGGCGGCGACCTGCGGCGCGCGGCGACGCAGGGGCGGGGAGGGCGCGGGGCTGCCGGGCCTCGCCCGGAGCGGAGAATAAAAACCGTTTCGACGAGGATGACGCCCCGCGCAGCCGTTTTCCACGCGCCCACCGGTTGGCGGCCCTGTTCAGGCCTGGCCGGACCGTCCCGTACCCGTTGCCGGGCGCGGGGGTCGGGGCGGAGGTGCCGGTCAGTGCCGGGATCGCTCCGCCCTCGGGCCCGCGGCGAGCAGTGAACGGCATCCCGCGCCGTCCAAGGGACCCCCGGAGTTATCCGCCCCCGGGCTTCATCGCTCGACCACAGCCCCGCCGCCGTGCGGGCGCTGGATCCGACGCCCTCCCCATCGGCGGGGATGGAGGCAGACTGGCACGGCGGCTGGACCAGGGCGGGTTTTTAGGGGGCGTGGAGGGGAGGGAGTTGAATTGGTTGGGGAAGGGGGTGGGGAGGTGCGCGGGTTTTGGGGAAGGATGTGGCGGTTTTGGGGGGGCGGCTGGGAGGGCGAGGGCGTCGCGCGCTGGGAGTCCGGCAGCGCGATCAGTGCGCCGGCGATCTGTTTGCGCCGATTGCCGTCAACGGGCTCGCTCATAGTCCCCCCGGAAGGTCACGCCCATGCCGTACTGGCCCAGCTCGCTGTCCTCATCGACGATCAGACGCCCGTCTTTGAAGGTCAGCTGGATCCAATGGCGCTCCGGATGAAACTGTGGATCTCCCTCCAGAATGACGCCGTCGCGCAGGTCGGCCAGGAAGGCGAGATCGCCCATGTTCGGCCCACCGGGCCGATCCAAGCCCACTAGGGCGAAGCCAGTGACCGCATAGCGCGCGTTGCCTTCCATGCTGTCCTGTACCGGCGTCAGGGTCAGTTCGGCTGACTTGATGCCGTTGCCGCTGCGGATCCAAGTTCCGGCGATGGGATCTTCCGCCGGAAGTACGACGTCGCCGAAGCGGACCGGCAGCCGGAGATAGTCCTCCAGCCGCGCATAGAGCTCCTCACGATAAGCGCGCACCTCGCCCAGCGTCAGGCCTTTGCTCTGGCTGGTTCGACTGTCGTAGGCGTCGTGGTGCTCAAGGCAGAGGAAGGCGAGATTGTCCTCGCGATTGTCGTCGCGCTTCTGGTTGAGGTGAGCAATCTGGCCGGACTGGGGGAAAAGGTCGCGGTTCAAACCAAAGCACAGACAGCAGCGCCGGCGCGAACGCACCAGCACCCGGGTCAGCACCTCATCTTTGATCGGCGGTCTGTTCATCCCTCGATTGTGGCAGGATACAACGGCCAAGCCGAGTCGGTCGGCGTGATGGAACGAAGATGGCGGACTGGTCCAAGGAACGCGGCGTCGCCGACGAAATCCACATCGACCAGTTCATCGCAACGGTCGGCGGCGAGCGTGTGGATCAACGGTTTCCGAACGCGGCCTTTCCGAACGCCGACTACATCTTCGCCAACGAGAAGGTGCTGATCGAGCTGAAGGTGTTGGAGACCGAGTTCGGCGACACCGACGCCCTGAAAGCGAGGGAGGCGAGGCTTATGCGCGAGGTGGCGCAGAAGTTCAGCGTCGGGGCGATCTTGCGCGGAGAGTCGAAGTTCAAGCGCTATTGGGCCGAGGCCAGGTGGAACCACTATCGGGTTCCGCTCGGCCGGATCACCGAGAAGGCCAACCGCCAGCTGCGCGAAACCAAGGCCGCTCTCGGCGAGGACGGCTATCGCGGCCTACTTTGGCTCGTGAACGACAACTTCCGGGGCATCGGGACGGATCTGGCTTTGGGGCTCCTGCTCAGCACGGTCGGGCACCGCAACCCCCATGTGGACGGGCTGGTCTATGTGACCAACCACTATGTGGACTTCCCCGGCGACGACTTCGCCCGCTTAGTCTGGGCACCGGCCTACGCCGAGGGCGTGAGCCAGGACTTGGTGGACTTCGTCGACCGTCTTGGGGCGGCGTGGTTTCAGTTTCAGGAGGGCGTCATAGGTCAGATGGACGACCGTCAATCCGGGCCTGACATCTCGCTTCGCGGTGCCCGGCCGATCGTCTGAAGTCGTCAGATCGACGACGCCCCGAACACGCCGAGCTACTGCACCAGGCCGTAGAGATCGGCCACGCCCCAGTGGCCTCTGGGCGCACGCCGTCCCGGATCACCGCTGCGCGGCGTCCGGGATGACAAGGGGTTCGGACCCCCTTTTAAATCCGTCATCCTCGGGCTTGTCCCGAGGACCCATGGTTCAGCGGTTTCGACCTTTGGATCAGGGAATGCCGCTTGAGGGCGCGAGACGTCAGCCGCTGGTGCGGTCGTGAAATGGGTCCTCGGGACAAGCCCGAGGATGACGGGTGGGGGGGCGTTTGGCGGGGAGTCACCACCCCAGCGCCGCCTCGCCCCTGAGGATCGCTTCGGCCTCCGACGTGTGTTTGGCCCCGGTGCGGTCGTGCAGGACGAGGGCGGGCAGCAGGCGCAGCGGGACGAGGCCAAGCCTTGATCGACGTTTACCCTGCTTGAACGCTGCAGCGGCGATCCGGGACGCTTGAGCGCCCGAATTTGATCCTCCCGGAAGCGGTGTCAGCCGCTATCCGGGAGACGGGTCAGGGTCCAGCGCGGCGGTCACCTGTCTCCCGGACAATCGCGCCGCGATTTCCGGGAGGTCCTGAACAAGTGGAGCCCGCCGTCCCGGATCGCCGCTCTGCGGCGTCCGGGATGACAAGGGGTCTGGACCTCCTTTTAAATCCGTCATCCTCGGGACAAGCCCGAGGATGACGGGTGGGGGGAGCATGTTGAGCGGGGGCTCCGGGGGGACCCTTCGGGGTTTTGCGCGCCGGCGCGGCGTGCGTTATTGTCTTCCAGCTGACAGGGAACGGAGGGCCCGATGGGCAGGGTGCGTGTAGCGGGGTTCGGCCTGTCCATCGACGGTTTCGGAGCCGGGCCGGAGCAGAGCCTTGAGCATCCGCTGGGCAGGCGGGGCAAGGAATTGCACAACTGGTTCTATCCGACCCGGACCTTTCGCGCGATGTTCGGGGAGGACGGCGGGACCGAAGGCGTCGACGATCGCTTCGCCCACGCCTCGATGGACGGCTTCGGGGCCTTCATCCTGGGTCGCAACATGTTCGGCCCGATCCGTGGCGAATGGCCGGACGAGGTCTGGAAGGGCTGGTGGGGGGACAATCCCCCGTATCATGCGCCGACCTTTATCCTCACCCACCACCCCCGGGCAGCGATCGAGATGGAGGGCGGCACGACCTTCCATTTCGTCAGCGACGGGCCCGAGGCGGCGCTCGCCCAGGCCAGGGCCGCGGCGGGCGAGCGGGACGTGAAGATCGGCGGGGGCGTGTCGACGGTCCGCCAGTATCTGCAGGCCGGCGCGATCGATGAAATGCATCTGGCCCTGTCGCCCGTCGTTCTGGGGCAGGGTGAATCCCTGTTCGCCGGCCTCGACCTGCCGGGGCTCGGTTATCGGGTGACCGAGGCGGTTCCGACGGAGCGGGCGACCCACATTGTGCTGACGCGCTGAACCCCCGCCCTCCTCACCACGCCAGCGCCGCCTCGCCCCTGAGGATGGCCTCGGCCTCGGGCGTGTGTTTGGCCCCGCTGCGGTCGTGCAGGACGAGGGCGGGCAGCAGGCGTAGCGGAGCCTTGCCGGTCTTGATGGCCAGGACCAGCACGCGTTTGGCCGGTTCGTCGGCATAGGGCTGGACCGGGCGGATGGCGAAGGCGCCGGCCCCCGGGGCCAGCAAGGCCAGAATGTCGGCCAGACGGTCGGCGCGGTGGATCATCACGATACGGCCGTTCTCGCGCACGGCCTTGAGCAGGAAGCCGGTCCAGGCGGTCAGGCCGTCGTCGGCCATCCAGGCCCCCTGTTTGCCGGGGGCGGGGGCGCGCAGGGCGGCGGGGTCGTCGAAGAAGGGCGGGTTGGAGACGGCCCAGTCGAACGGGGGACAGTCGAGGGCGCGGAAGCCGGCGGCGACGTCGCCGGTCAGGAGGGTGGTGCGCTCGGCGATGTTGTTCAGGGCGGCGTTGTCGCCGGCCAGGGCGGCGGCGGCGGGGTCGCGCTCGAGCCCGGTCAGGCGGGTGCCGGGACAGCGGGCGGCGATCTGGGTCAGGACGGCGCCGGCCCCGCAGCCGGCCTCGATCACCGACTGGCCCGGCGTGGCGGGCACGGCGGCGGCCAGCAGGGCGGCATCCATACCGGCGCGATAGCCCCGGGCCGGCTGGCGCAGCCGGACGCGACCCCCCAGCAGGGCGTTCTCGACGATCTCGGTGATGGCGGTGTCTGTCGGTGCGACGGTCACGCGGCTTGACCCTTTATGGCGCGATCATCATTGTGCGCCGCAGTGCTCCGGGGCAAGGCTGCGGCTGGATTTCAGGCGCGATTCTCCCCGTATCCGCCCGCTTTGAAGAGTTCTGCCTTGGACGCTGTCACCGCCGCCGCTCCCCGTTCGAAGGGTGACGTCGAGCCGCTGGTTCGGCTGTCGGGCCCCGACATGGCGGCTGTCGACGCCCTGATCATCGAACGCATGCAGAGCCAGGTGCCGGTCATTCCGCTGCTGGCCGACCATCTGGTGGCGGCCGGGGGCAAGCGGCTGCGGCCGATGCTGACGGTGGCGGCGGCGCGGGCGACCGGGGCCGACGGCGACATCGCCGCCCCGCGCAAGCTGGCGGCGGCGGTCGAGTTCATTCACACGGCCACCCTGTTGCACGACGATGTGGTCGACGCCTCGGACATGCGGCGCGGCAAGGTGGCGGCGCATCTGATCTGGGGCGCACCGTCCAGCGTGCTGGTCGGGGACTTCCTGTTCGCCCGGGCCTTCGAGCTGATGGTCGAGACCGGCCAGATGCGGGCGCTGGGCATATTGGCCCGGGCCTCCAGCGTGATTTCCGAGGGTGAGGTGCTGCAGCTGACGCGGGCGCATGACCTGAACCTGGACCACGAGACCTATCTGCAGATCATCTCGGCCAAGACCGCCGAACTGTTCGCCGCCGCGGCCGAGGCCGGGGCGGTCGGTTGTGGGGCGAGCGAGGCGCAGATCGCGGCGTTGCGGGCCTATGGGCTGAATCTGGGGCTGGCCTTCCAGCTGGCCGACGACGCGCTGGATTACGGCGGGGCGTCCGAGACGCTGGGCAAGAACGCGGGTGACGACTTCCGCGAGGGCAAGGTGACCCTGCCGCTGCTGCTGGCCGTGACCCGGACCCGGGGCCACGAGAGTGCCTTCTGGGAGCGGACCATCACCCGGGCGGAGCGGACCGGGGACGATTTCCACCGGGCGCGGGAGCTGGTGATCGGCTCGGGCGCGATCGGGGCGACGCTGGACATGGCCGGCGACTATGCTGACCTGGCCCGGAGCGCGCTGGAGGTGCTGCCGGACAGCGACTGGCGCGCGGCACTGGAACAGCTGGCCGATTTCGCGGTGTCGAGGGCGGCCTGAGACGGGCGGTCAGCAGGCGATGGCCTCGACCTGTCCGTCGGCGGCGAAATCCAGCAGTGGTCGGTCACGGGTCATCAGTCTGCATCCGGTGGCGCGGGCGGTCGCGGCGATGATCCGGTCGGCCGGGTCGCGCAACGGTGGGCCGGGTAGCTGGGACGACGCGATCAGGATGTCCGGGGTCAATGCAGCGAGGTCGACGCCGAGGTCCAGCACCCGTTCAAACCAATTCAAGGGCGGCAGGCTGAGAGCAAGGCGTCCTTTGGACACCAGGAGGCCGATCTCCCAGGCGGTGATCGGCGAAACGAGGACCTGGGTTCCGATCGCCTGCGCTTCCTGAAGCGCCGCCTCAGCCTCCGGCCTGAATTTCGAGCCTGCCTGGAGCCAGATGATCGCACAGGTGTCGAGCAGGATCGGTCTGGCGGTCACCGGTCGGCATCCCAGATCTCGCCGGTCGGGGCCGTGATGTCCACGCCCTCGGGAATGGTCACCGTCCCGCCGAGCTCTGCGCGAATACGATCCAGAAAGCCGAGACTGCGCGCGGGGCGCGACGTGGCATTGGCGGATGCCGGGGCGGTGTCGGACTTGCGGAACACCAGCCGGCGCGACCCCATGTCGACACGTTCCGTCACATAGCCGGCGGCCAGCCAGGCCTTGGTCATCACGTTGTTGGACGCGTTGTTGCTCCACCAGGCGCGGAGTCCACTCGCCTTCTCGGGCAGAGGAAAACCGAGAACCCGCTCAATCTCGCTGAAGCTCATCGGCACCTCCTGGTCGCGCTGCGCGGCGAGGAACTGGGTCAGGGGTTCGTATTTGGACATGCCCGCCTCCTTGAGTGGCGAGCCCATAAAAACACACTGTGTGTGTTACGTCTAGAGTGTGTGTTTATCTCAGGCCGGCGCAGAAGCGCTGGATGCGGCGGCAGCCGTCTTCAAGCACCGCCTCGCTGGTGGCGTAGCTGATGCGGAAATAGGGCGACAGGCCGAAGGCCGAGCCCTGGACCACGGCGACGCCCTCGGCGTTGAGCAGTTCGGTGGTGAAGGTGTCGTCGCTGTCGATGACGACGCCGCCGTCGGTGGTCTTGCCGATCAGGCCGTCGATCGACGGATAGACATAGAAGGCCCCCTCGGGTGTCGGGCAGCGGATGCCGGTGGCCTGATTCAGCATCGAGACGACGAGGTCGCGGCGCTTCTCGAAGGCCTGGCCACGTTCGGCGATGAAGTCCTGCGGTCCGTTGAGGGCCTCGACGGCGGCCCACTGGCTGATCGAGGAGGGGTTGGAGGTGGTCTGGCCGGCGACCTTGCGCATCAGGTCGATCAGGGGCTTGGGTCCACCCGCGTATCCAATGCGCCAGCCGGTCATCGCATAGGCCTTGGACACGCCGTTGACGGTCAGGGTGCGGTCGTAGAGGTCGGGCGCGACCTGGGCGATCGTGGTGTAGTCGAAATCGCCGTAGGTCAGGTGCTCGTACATGTCGTCGGTCATGACCCAGACATGGGGGTGACGGCGCAGGACGACGGCGAGGGCTTCCAGCTCGGCGCGGGTATAGGCGGCGCCGGTCGGGTTGGAGGGGGAGTTGAGGATCAGCCATTTCGTCTTCGGCGTGATCGCGGCCTCGAGCACCTCGGGGCGCAGCTTGAAGCCGTCGGCCTCGACCCCGACGACGGCGACGGGCTCGCCGCCGGCCAGCAGCACCATGTCGGGATAGCTGACCCAGTAGGGGGCGGGGACGATGACCTCATCGCCCGGCGACAGGGTGGCCATCAGGGCGTTGAACAGCACGGCCTTGCCGCCCGGGGCGACGTGGATCTGGGCCGGGGTGTAGGTCAGGCCGTTCTCACGGGCGAATTTGGCGACGATGGCGGCCTTCAGCTCGGGCAGGCCATCGACGTCGGTATATTTGGTCTCGCCGCGCTGGATGGCGGCGATGGCGGCCGCCTTGACGTTGTCGGGGGTGTCGAAGTCCGGCTCGCCCGCGCCGAGGCCGATGATGTCGCGGCCCTGGCGTTTGAGCTCACGCGCCTGGGCCGTGACGGCGAGGGTGGCCGAAGGCTTGACGCGGGACAGGGCGAGGGACTGCAGGCTGGACATGGACGCTCCGGACGATGGCGACTGTTCTTACGCAGTTGCGAAGGCGCGATCAAACGCGACGATCTCGCGATCCATCCGGAGGGGTGCTAAGCGCTGCAACCATGCGGCGGCTCATTGATTTCCTGCTGAACATGGAGGGCCGTCGCTGGCGAACCCTGCTGGCGACCGTGCTGTTGTTCGCAGGGGTGGCGGCGCTGTTCGCGTTCGGCAAGACCCAGCTGGGACTGGGAGCCGAGGCCCGGCTGGAGCTGTGGCTGAACGGGTTCAGCGACAGTCCGTGGGGCTTGCCGGCGACCGTGGTGGTGTTCGTGGTCGCGGCCTTTGTCGGGGTGCCGCAGTTCCTGCTGATCGCGGCCTGTGTGGTGGCGTTCGGGCCGTGGTCAGGATTCGCCTACAGCTGGATCGCGACGGTGGTCTCGGCAGCGGTGACCTACTGGCTGGGGCGCGGACCGACGGCGCGGGCGGTCGAGCGGTTCGGTGGCCGCACGACCATGCGGCTGAAGCGGTTCGTGGGCCAGAATGCCTTCTATGCCAGTTTCATGATCCGCAATGTGCCGTCAGCCCCGTTCATCGTGGTCAATATGGCGTTCGGGGCGACTCGGGCGTCGTTCGCAGGCTTTCTGGCCGGGTGTGCCCTGGGGGTGCTGCCGAAGACGGCGCTGGTGGCCTTCTTTGGCGGGTCGTTCATGAGCGCGGTCAGCGGTGACGGGATCTGGACCACGGCGATTCTGGCCGGGGTGGCGGTGGTGTGGCTGACGATCATGCTGGGGGTGCGCGAACTGGTGAAGCGGCGCGAGGATCGGGCGAACTAACGGAAACCGCTCTTGTTGCAGATGGAGCGAAACCCTATTTGCCTTGTTATCGTGAACCGTCAGGAGACTCCCGATGCTCAAACTCTATTATTCCGCAGGTGCCTGCGCCATGGCCTCGCATATCGCGCTCGAGGAAAGCGGTGCCGACTATGAGGCGGTCGCGATTGACCTGGGCAAGGGCGAGCAGAAAACTCCCGAATATCTGGCGATCAACCCGGCCGGGGTGACTCCGGCCCTCGTCGTCGACCGTGGTGTGATTACCCAGAACGGCGCGATTTTCACCTATCTGGCGCAGAGTTTTCCACACAGGCACCTGGCTCCGGTCGAGGACATATTCGAGATGGCGCGATTTAACGCCTTCAACGGGTTTCTGGGTTCGGCGGTTCATCCGGCGTTGGGCAAGGTGCTGTTCAGCCGTCCGCCGCTGGAAGGCGACGCCCGGGCCGAGGCCGTCGAACTGGCGCTGGGCAAGCTTCAGCTGGTCGAGGACAGTCTGCTGGAAGCGCCCTGGGTGTTCGGCGACGCCTTCACCCTGGCGGATGGATATCTGATGGTGTTTGAGCGCTGGGCGCGTCAGGCAAGGTTGCTGGACACAGGGCGCTTCCCCGGACTGAACGCCCATCTGGACCTGACCCAGGCGCGTGCCGCCGTTGGCCGGGTGCTGGCCGCCGAGGGTCTGGACGCGGTCTGAAGCGGGACTGTGGGGGGCGATGTCGAATTCGTCATCGTTCGCATGGCGCGGGAATGTCATCGGGGCTTGTAATCCATTGCCCATGCGGGCAAACGAACCATCAGTCGGCTAGGCGAAGACGATCGATTATGTTGTGCGTATGGGGATGCGTATGGCGGGGTGTCGCTGAACTGGACTGACACTACGATCGCCCCTCAGGCCTGAACCAGACGGTATCCCGCGCTCATGTTTTCACCTCTCTTCGGCATGATTTCCAACGACATCGCCATCGATCTCGGTACGGCGAACACGCTTATCTACATGAAGGGCAAGGGTATTGTTCTGAATGAGCCGTCCGTTGTGGCGCTCAGAAATGTTGGTGGTCGCAAGATCGTCCACGCCGTCGGCATCGAAGCCAAGCAGATGCTGGGCCGCACGCCCGGCCATATGGAAGCCATCCGTCCGATGCGCGACGGGGTCATCGCCGACTTCGAAGTCGCCGAGGAGATGATCAAGCATTTCATCCGCAAGGTTCATAACCGCAAGGGATTCGTGAATCCCAAGGTCATCGTCTGCGTGCCGTCGGGGGCCACCGCCGTCGAACGTCGCGCCATCAATGATTCCTGTCTCAACGCCTCGGCCCGCCGGGTCGGCCTGATCGACGAGCCGATGGCCGCCGCCATCGGGGCCGGTCTGCCGATCCACGAGCCGACCGGGTCGATGGTCGTCGACATCGGCGGCGGCACCACCGAGGTGGCCGTGCTGTCGCTGTCGGGCATCGTCTATTCGCGCTCGGTGCGCGTCGGCGGTGACAAGATGGACGAGGCGATCATCTCGTACATGCGCCGCAACCATAATCTGCTGATCGGCGAGACCACCGCCGAGCGCATCAAGAAGGACATCGGCACCGCCCGCATCCCGGCCGACGGCGAAGGCCTGTCGATCGAGGTCAAGGGCCGCGACCTGATGCAGGGCGTGCCGCGGGAAGTGCGGATCAGCGAGCGCCAGGCCGCCGAGGCCCTGGCCGAGCCGGTCACCCAGATCATCGAGGCCGTGAAGGTGGCGCTGGAAGCCACCCCGCCCGAACTGGCCGCCGACATCGCCGACAAGGGCATCATGCTGACCGGTGGCGGGGCCCTGCTGCGGGGTCTGGACGCCGAGATCCGCGACCATACCGGTCTGCCGGTGTCTGTGGCCGACGACCCCCTGTCCTGCGTGGCGATCGGCTGTGGCCGCGTGCTTGAGCATCCGCGCTGGATGAAGGGCGTCCTCGACTCGGCGCTCTGATCCGGGTCGGTCTTGAGAACCTTGTCATCTCAATTTTCGTACGGTTCCAATCCGCAGGGAATTTGCGATAGCCTGACTGCTTCAGCGGGGATCGTCCCGCTGATTCTCGCTCTTTACTAGAAGGCGCGCCGTGGCCTTTCGCGACGGACCGTTCGAGAGTTTGAAAGTGCCGCTGGTCTGGACCGCGGCGGCCGTTGTCGTGGCCGCCATGGTGGGGGCCGTCGTCCTGTTGATCAGTGACCGCCGTGATGTCGGCAACAACGCGGATTATGGCGCGGGGCGGTCGGCGACCGACACCGTAACCGGACCGGTCGGCGGCGTGTTTGCCGCCCCGGTTCGCTGGGCGGGGGCCGTCAGCAACTATGTCGGCGGTTATTTCTTCGCCGTTTCAGAAAACCGGAAACTGAAACGCCAGCTGGCCGACCTGCAGCCGTGGCGGGACCAGGCCATTGCGCTGAAAAACGTCAACGCCCGCTATGAGGTGATGCTGGGCGTTCGCACGGAGCCGCCGGTCGCCATGGTCACGGCGCGTTCGATTTCGGAATCGCGCGGGCCGTTCAGCAATGCGCGCCTGATTGATGTGGGCAGCAGCCAGCAGGTCAGTGTCGGCAACCCGGTCATCAATGAGCATGGTCTGGTCGGTCGAATCGTGGGGACCTCGCCCCGGGTCAGCCGGATGCTGCGCCTGACCGACGTTGCCAGCCAGACTCCGGTCTTGATCGACCGCAGTGACGCCCGCGCGGTGCTGGCCGGTGACGGCAGCGACAATCCCAGGCTGGAGTTCGTACGCGGCGTCGGCTCGATCCAGGTCGGAGACCGGATCCTGACCTCGGGTGACGGCGGCGGTTTCCCGCGCGGACTTCCGATCGGCGTGGCGGCCAAGGGCGTGGACGGATCCTGGCGAGTGAAGCTGTTCAGCGACCGCGGGGCGATCGACTATGTTCGCGTTCTGCTGTTCAGGGACTTTGGCCAGCTCGTTGAGACCGATGACCTGAACGCGCCGCCTTTGGCGGGGCTCATCAACGCGCCGCCCCCGTCTGCGGCCCAGGCTGCGGCCATTCGGGATTCTGCCGCCCGCCGCGCCGCCGCCGAAGCCCGGCAAACCCCGACACCGGCACCTGCAACTGCACCGGCAACACCCCCCCGCCCGGCCCCGCCGGTCGCGACCCCCGCCGCGACGGTGGCCCGGACCGGCTCTACCCCGACTCCGACCCAGGCCGCAGCCGACAGTCGTCCGCCTGCGACCGTACCGCCTCCGACGTCTCGCCCGAGGACGTCCGGTCCACGTCCGTACCAGCCTGCGTCGCCGGCGACCCCGTCGACCGAGCCGCAGACGTCACCGCCCGGAGCTGACGGGTGAGACGCTCGATGGCGGTTCGTGTGGTGGGGCCGATGCAGTGGATCGTCTATCCTGCCCTGTTGTCGATTGCCGCGACCGTGGTCCTTGGCACGCCGGTCGAGCTTTTCGGCCTGAACCTGCCGGAACCCGTTCTGCCTGTGGTTCTGGCTTTCGCCTGGCCGTTGATCCGCCCATCGATCATGGCCCCCGTCATTCTCATGGCCCTGGGGTTGTTTCTGGATGTTTTCTGGTTCGGCCCCCTGGGTCTTTGGGCGCTCGTCCTGTCGGCCATCTATGGCATCGTGCTGCTGTCACGCAGTTTTCTGCTGGGCCAGGAAACCACCGTCCAGTTTGTCTGGTACGCGACCTGTACCGTTCTGGCCTTCGTTCTGGCCTATGTGATCGTCAGTCTGAAAGCGGGCAATGCCCCGAGCATTCTGGCCCTGCTCGGGCAGATCATACCGACGTTGCTGCTGTTTCCCGCCGCCCACTGGATGATCGAGCGCTTCGATGACGGCGATGTGCGGTTCCGATGAGCAGCGAACCGTCCATCTTCTTCTCCGATGTGAACGAGCGGCAGGGATCCTTCCTGCGACGCACGTTTGTGATGGGGGGACTGACCACCCTGGGCGTCGTCGCGCTGATCGGGCGGCTGGCGCAGTTGCAGGTCGTGCAGGCGCAGCAGTATGCGACCATGGCCTCGAACAACCAGTTCAATTTCCGCCTGGTGCCGCCACCGAGAGGTCGCATTCTCGATCGCAACGGCACCGTCATCGCCGGAAACCGCCCGAGTTTCCGGGTGCTGGTGGTGCGGGACGAAACCAAGGATCTGGACGATACGCTGGACCTGCTGGGTCAGCTTCTGCCGGATACGCTGGAGCGCCGCCGGTCCATCATCCGTGAGGTCAACGCCGCGCCGCGATTTTCACCGGTGCCTGTCAAGAGCGACCTCAGCTGGGAGGAGTTCGCCCGGGTCAATCTGTACGCCAACGAGCTGCCCGGTGTGATGGCGGACATGAATGAGGCCCGCTACTATCCGTTCGGCGGCTCGTTCGCCCATGTCGTCGGCTATGTCGCGAAGGTCTCGGATCGCGATATCAAGGCGATCCGAGACCGTGGCGAGGACCCGCCCCAGCTGCTCTATAATCCGGGTTTCCGCATCGGCCGTCAGGGCGTCGAAAAGGCGCTGGACTCCGATCTTCGCGGCGAGGCCGGCGGCACCCGTGTCGAGGTGGATGCGCGGGGGCGGGTGGTCGGCGAGGACGTCGGCGGATCGCGCGCGGCCTTGCCCGGCAAGGACGTCGTTCTGACCCTGGATGCGGATGTTCAGAACCGGGCGCTGGAGGTGTTTGGCGAGGAGTCCGGGGCCTGTGTGGTGATGGACGTCCGTAACGGCGACATCCTGTGCATGGTGTCGGCCCCGTCGTTCGACGCCAACCTGTTCGTGAGCGGGGTCCCCAGCAATATCTACAGCGCGCTCAGGGACTATGAGCGCAAACCCCTGCTCGACAAGGCGATCGGTGGCGTCTTCCATCCCGGTTCGACCTTCAAGCTGACGACGGCCCTGGCGTTGCTGGAGGCCGGCGTGGACCCCAAGGAGCGGGTCGTGTGCACCGGGGGTTACCGGTTCGGCAACCGCACCTTCCGTTGCTGGAAGCCCGACGGCCACGGCCCGCAGGACATGCACAACGCCATCAAGAACTCGTGCGACGTCTATTTCTACCACCTGTGCAATCGGGCGGGCGTCGACGGCATTCAGGAGACGGCGAAGAAGATCGGCTTCATGCAGACCTATGACATCGGGGTCGACAACCAGAAGGAAGGGGTCATTCCCAGCCAGGCCTGGAAGGCGCACTACAACCGCAACAACCCCAATCCGGAATCGCGTCGCTGGTTCGCCGGTGAGACCCTGTCGGTGGCGATCGGGCAGGGGGACGTCAATGTCACGGCCCTGCAGCTGGCCGTCATGGTTTCGCGCTTCGCCAACGCCCGCAAAGCCTTGCAGCCCCGTCTGATCAAGTCGATCGGCGGCGTCGAGCAGAAGGGCAATGAAGATATTCCTGACCTGCCGTTCCCGCGCGAGCACCTTGAGGTGGTGCGTCAGGGCATGATCGCGGTGGCCAATGACGTCTCGGGCGGGGCCTATCGCCAGAGCCAGCTGGGTCTGGGCGACATCCAGATGGCCGGCAAGACCGGCACGGCCCAGGTGCGCAGCTATGACAACGTCAATCGCAAGAGTTCCAGCGTCGGCTGGGCCCTGAAGGATCACAACCTGTTCGTCGCCTTCGCGCCGATCGACGAGCCGCGCTACGGCGTCGCGGTGATCGTCGAGCACGGTGGCCTGGGGGGGGCGACGGCGGCGGCTCCGCGTGCCCGCGAGATCATGCGCACGACCCTGCTCAAGGATCCGGATATGATCCAGCGGATCCAGCGCCCCCTGCCACTTGAGCCGACCGGCCCTGAATCCGTCGACAGCGACATGGTCGAGGGAGTCGCCCCGCCCGCTCCCCAGGACGTCGCTCCCGTTGCCTCGACCCCGCGCCGGACCGCCGCGCCGACCGCCACCTCCGGACCCCGTCCCTATCTGTCGGAGCCGCGATGACCTCTTCGGCTCTGACCCGTCCCGGCGAGCGCGACCGTTTCGCGGTCAAATTGACCCAGATCGACTGGCGTTTCGTCGGCCTGCTGTCCGTCGTCGCCGGCATCGGAGCCCTGATGCTCTATTCGGTGGCCAAGGGCTCATGGGACCCCTGGGCAGCCAAGCATCTGATCCGCTTCGGCGTCTGCCTGGCCATCATGCTGGGCCTGTCGATGGTCAGTCTGAAATACTGGTTCGCCATGGCCTACCCCGTCTATCTGGTGGCCCTGCTGATGCTCGTGGGAGTCGAACTGTTCGGCTATACGGCCATGGGCGCGACCCGCTGGCTCGATCTGGGGGTGACCCGAATCCAGCCGTCCGAGATCATGAAGATCGGTCTCGTTCTGGCGCTGGCCCGCTGGTATCACGGGGCCTCGGCGCAGGACGCCAGCTTCTCGTGGAAACTGATCTTTCCGGTCGGGATGATCGGCGCACCCTTCCTGCTGGTGGCGCACCAGCCTGATCTGGGCAGCGCCATGTTGATCGGCCTGACCGGGGCGGCGATCATGTTCGTGGCCGGACTCAGCTGGAAGATCATCGTCACCGCCATCGGGGCCATGATGGTGACGGTGCCGCCCTACATCATGTTCGGCATGCATGATTACCAGCGCAACCGGATCCTGACCTTCCTGAACCCGGAGGGGGACCCGTCCGGCAGCGGCTACCACATCATGCAGTCCAAGATCGCGCTCGGCTCCGGGGGGCTGCTGGGCAAGGGCTACGGGCTGGGCAGTCAGAGCCAGCTGGAGTTTCTGCCGGAAAAGCACACGGACTTCATCTTCGCCGCGGTCTCCGAGGAGTTCGGCTTTGTCGGCTCCTTCACCGTCCTGGCCTGCTATATCGCCATCATTCTGATCGCCTTGAGGATTTCGTCCCTGTCGCACAGCCATTTCGGGCGGCTGGGCGCGGCGGGCATGACGGCGACCTTCGCCCTCTATGTTCTGATCAACGGGGCCATGGTGATGGGGCTGGCTCCGGTCGTCGGCGTGCCCATGCCGTTGCTCAGCTATGGCGGCACGGTGATGCTGACGGTGATGATCGGGTTCGGTCTGGTGATGGCGGCGCGGGTTCACCGCTACGCCGAGCTGCCGAAAGGGCACGGAATCTTCTGACGCCACAGCCCGTCCGGCGGGCGAGCGGGTCGTGAAGACCAGCCTCTAGACCATTTTTGTTTCAGGTCGAATCGACCTGAATCCAAAAAATGGTCCAGATTCAAACTAGAGCGAAATCTGAGCCGAGTTGGACTGCGTCCAACTCAACCGATTTCGCTCTAGCGTTCGAGGGTCGCGGCCCAGTCTGTGGCGTTGATCAGACTATCGATGATGCCGGGCTCGGACGATGCATGACCGGCGTCGGGAATGATGTTCAGCCGGGCTTCCGGCCAGGCGCGATGCAGGGCCCATGCGCCGGACAGGGGCGTGACGACGTCGAAACGCCCCTGGGCGATCCATGTTGGAATGTGGCGGATGCGACCGATATTGCGGAGCAACCAGCCGTCTTCCGGCAAGAAGCCGCCGTTGGTAAAATACCAGCATTCGATCCGGGCGAAGGCGACGGCGAATTCGGGTTCGGCGAATTTCTCGGGTCGACTCGCGGGTCCCTGCACGCTGACGGCCTCGCCCTCCCAGCAGGACCAGGCGATGGCGCAGCGTTCCCGCTCGGCCTTGTCGTCACCGGTCAGGCGTTTGTAGTAGGCCCCCATCAGGTCGTGACGCTCGTTTTCCGGGATGGGAGCCAGGAACCGTTCCCAGGCGTCGGGGAAGATCATTGAGGCCCCGTCCTGGTAGAACCAGTGCAGCTCCTTGCGGGTCAGCAGGAAGATGCCGCGCAGAATCAGACTGACGACGCGTTCCGGGTGGGTGATGGCGTAGGTCATCGACAGGGTCGATCCCCACGAGCCCCCGAACACGACCCAGCGATCAACCCCGCAGCGCTCACGCAAGCGTTCGATATCGGCGATCAGGGTCCAGGTGGTGTTGTCGTCCAGTGAGGCGTAGGGCCGGCTTTTGCCACAGCCACGTTGGTCAAACAGGATGATGCGGTATTTCGCGGGATCGAAATACCGGCGCATCCCGGGGCTGACTGATCCACCCGGACCGCCGTGAAGCACCAGGACCGGCAGACCCTGCGGATTGCCGCACTCCTCGTAATAGATCTCATGCTCGCCGTCCGTTGCCATCCAGCCCGAGGCAAAAGGCTCGATCTCGGGATAGAGTTCGCGACGGGGTGTTTCGGGCACTGGGAAAGCCATACAGGAAAGGATCTTTCAGCGTGACAGGTCAGTCGTTGAGAGAATGAGGCCGTAAAACGGCATAAGCGAGCAATAGCCATCCTGCAACCATCAGCGTCCCCCCGACCGGGGCCATCATGCCCATAACGGTCAGGCCCGCGAGAGCAATCAGGGACAGGGCCCCTGCAAATATGAGCCCGCCGGCGGCCGCCAGCCAGCCGGCCAGCAGGATGCGTCGGTCCCGGCCTTGCGGGGACCAGCCGGCGCAGACCAGGGCCAGTAGCGCGTGAACCAGCTGATAGTGCGCCCCCGTGCCCAGCAGCGCCTTGGCGTCCGGCGCAACTCCGTGCGCGGCAAAGGCCCCGATTGCGACGGCAAGGGCCCCGTTGAGGGCCGCGAACACAGCCAGGGCGCGGTAGGAAAACATGAAAAACCCTAACCCACGTTGGCATCGGAGTCTGCTATCGCTGCGACCATGACGTCCGCGCACCGTATGGCCCTGCACTATGTGTTGCTCTTCGGGGCCACCGGGGTGAGCCTGCCGTTCGCCGGACTGTGGTTCCGGGCCCAGGGCCTGTCCGGCGCGGAAATCGGCACCCTGCTGGCGGCACCGATGCTGGCCCGGCTGATGACCGGTCCGGCCATCGCCGTCTGGGCCGACGGATTCAGGGCCCGGCGCACTCCCATTGCCATTCTGGGCCTGGTGGCGGCGCTCGGCTATGCGGCCACCGGACTGGTCGAGGGCTATGGGCTGTGGGCCCTGTGCTGGTTCGTCGCGGCCAGCGCGGCGGCGGGGATCATCCCGCTGACGGATGTTCTGACCCTGAAACTGGCCCGGCGCGAGGGGTTCGCCTTTTCGGTGCCCCGGGGGTTTGGATCGGCGGCCTTTGTCATCGCCAATGTGGTGATGGGGGCCCTGCTGGTGCAGGCGTCGGTCGATCTGGTGATCATCTGGGTCGTGATCGCGGCCCTGCTCATCGCCGGGGTGGCGGCCGTGGTGGTGCCGCCCGAACCGGTCGACACGGTCGGTCTGCAACGCCGGGCGGACCGGTTCCGGGGCATGGGGCGGCTGGTCGCCGACCCGGCTTTCATGATCGCGATCTTCGCCATCGGTGCGGTTCAGGCGGCGCACGCCTTCTACTACGGATTTTCAGCCATCTTGTGGAAGGCGCAGGGGATCGCCGAGAGTATGACCGGCCTGTTGTGGGCCTTTTCGGTGGTGGTCGAGATCGGCTTCATGTGGTGGGTCGAGCCGTGGCGGCGACGTGCCGGAATCGGGCCGTGGACCATGCTGCTGATCGGGGCGTTGGCGGCGGTGGTTCGCTGGACCGCGATGGCCTTTGCCCCGCCCCTGTGGCTGCTGTGGCCGTTGCAGGCGATGCATGCGCTGAGCTTCGCCGCCACCTATCTGGCCGGGGTCGAGATCGTCGAGCGGTTGAGTCCGGCGGGCAGCCAGACGGCGGGCCAGACCCTGAGTTCCGTGCTTTCGGCCGGGGTTTTGATCGGACTGGCCACCGCGCTGGCGGGGCCGCTGTACGACGCCTATGGTGCCGGGGCCTATCTGGCGATGGCCGGGCTGGCTCTGATCGGGGCGGTCGCGGCGTTCAGGGTGCGCCAGACGCTGGTCCGACAGGCCTGAGGGGCCCTTTAGGTCTGGGTGGAGCGGGGCAGGGGCGACAAATGCCGGGCCATGGTCGCGGCGGCGGTCTGCACCCCGCGCTGCAACTCGGCATCGGAGACGGTCGCGGGGGCCCGGATCAAGCTGACGGCCGGACTGTCCGCGCCATCCGGCAGATCGGACAATATGCGGTAGAGCAGATAGTTGCCGGCATCGTCCTCGTAGTCGGACGAGGCCTGGGCCGTCAGTCCGGCCTCATTCATCGCCTCGACGATCTCGGCCACGGGGGCTGTGGCGCGGGCGGAACAGGGGCCGGTCAGGTCAAGTCGCGCCGTCCCGTCCAGCGCGCGGTTTTCGGCCCGCATCTGGATACGAAAGGCGTCGCCGTGCCGGGTGCGCCCGACCAGAAGAAGCGCACGACAGCCGGGCTCCATCAGTCGGGCCGTGAGGGTGGACGCCAGGGTCTGGGGGTCAGCCGCCGCGACCGGTATCGTTCGGCCCCCGACCGGGTCCCATGGCAGGCCAGACGAGCCGTCGACCGGATTCCAGCCGGACTCGGAGACGTCATAGGCACAGATGACAATCGCCGGTCTGCGGTCGGGCACGGTCTCGGCGTGGGTGTCGAGCATGAGGTTGCTAACATGTGACAGTTGCGTGACGGTGTCCTTAATGCAGGACTTTCGTCAAGCGCCATTTGAGGCCGACACGCATTTGCCGTCAGGCGAGATCGCCCACGGCGGCGTCGAGCAGCATGTAGGCCCGGCCACCATCCGAGGTCAGCAGCGCCAGAACGCCGGGCGCATCGCCGTCCCGGGCGCGATCCTGAAGCCTCTGACCGAAACCCCGGACATAGTCTTCCGCGTCGGCGCGAAGTTCGGCATCGCCCAATACCCGACGGGAGACACTGCGCACGGCCGCCGGCGCGACCCGCCGAACGATCTGCCGCGCCCGGTCGGGGTCCCGCGCGGCGATGGCCTGGCCGGACTCTTCGACCCTTGCCTTTGGAAGCAGGGCGTTCGGATCGACTCCCATACGCCGAATGGCGGCGATGACCCGTTCGGTCAGGGCCTCGAACCGGGATTCGGACTGCGCGTCGTCGGCGATGGCCGGCATGGCGGGGGTGTCGAGATCGAGCGGCTGTTCTTCCGCCCCGATGTCTTCAAGGTCGCTCCAGCCCAGACGGTCAATCGGAGATGTGGGCACGGGTGTCTTGATGGTCGGTTCAAGTCTGAGACGGCCCCGAAGGCCGAAGCCGCGGCCTTCTTCAGTGCGGGAGGGTTTGCTGCGCGTGGACTCCACCGGTTCCGGTTTGTCGGCGGCGGCGGCGGGCTCCCGCCGTCGTGGGGTGGGGGCGTCACCGGACACGACGCCCATCAGGCGAACGGCTTCGGTCAGCATTTCGTAGTTGCGGCGAACCCGCTCCTGGAAGCCGGCGTCCAGCGCTTCGGTGTCGGCGGCGGCCTTCTTCGAGGCATTGGACAGGGCGGCGAGCCCTTCCTCGACCGAGGTGCGAACGGCGTCGACGCGCTTTTGGGCTTCTTCGGGCAGTTTGTTGGCCCGCTCATCGAGTTCGCTGATGGCCTCGTCGATCTGGGAAAAGGCGGCGTTCATGCGTTCGACCGTGGCCTCGAGACGCTCGACCGCCCGTTCTGCGGCCTCATCGACCAGTCCCACCGTTTCATCGACGACGCGGCGCGCGCCGTCGATTCTGGCGTCGGCGGCCTGGTCGGCCTTCTGCGCCGCATCGAACAGGGCCTCGCCCAGACGATCCGCGCGAACCTGGGCCTGGGTGGCAGCATCCCCGGCGGCGAGACGGGTCTCCTTGGCCGTGGCCTGCATGGCGGACAGGGCCCGGCGGGTTTCGTCGACCATGACGTCCCGCGCTTCGGCGGCCAGGGCCTCGAAACGGTCGAGGGCGATCTTGGTCGCGTTGTCGAAGCCGTCCGCTTCGCGCTGGGACATGTCGACCAGCGCGCGGAACTGGTCCGTGGCGGCCTCGACCAGTTCCTTGATCGAGGCACTTGAGGTGGCCGAGGTCTCATCGAGTTCCGTGGCAGCCGAGCGGGCCGCGGACAGTTGTTCGATCAGCTGCGCACGCTGGCTCTCGACCTGGGCCGAGAAGTCTTCCTGATCGGTCCGCAGGGCATAGGCGGCGGTGACCAGGGCCGCGCGTTGCTGACCCAGACCGGCCTCAACCGACTGGATCTGTTCGGACACGCCCGTGCCCGCGTTTTCAAGGCGGAGGGTCTGGCGGGACAGGTCGTCCGCGGCGGCCCGGGCCGCGTCCTGGGCCTCGCCGGCGGCGGCAGCGAGATCGGCGGCGCGGGCGGCGAGCGCCGCCTCGGCTTCACGCAGCTGGGTCTGGGCCAGGTCGGACGCGTCGATGACCATGCGCGACTGGCGTTCCACGGCTTCCAGAACGCCCGCAGCCTGAGTGTCCAGCTGTGCACCGAGCGCCTTCATGCTTTCCCGCTCACTGCCGAGTTGTTCGGCGAGCTGGCGGGCCGTGCGGACGGCCGTATCCGCGGCCTCGTTGAGGCGGACGGTTTCCTGGGCCAGGGCTTCGCGCAGCAGGGTCATGTCGTGGCGGGACCGTTCGGCCGCCAGCGACGCCTGATCGATGTCGATGCGCAGGGTGTTCAGCACTTCGCCGGTCTGCTGGGCGGCGAGTGCGGTGGGCGCGACCAGGGCTTCGGCCAGTTTGCGGGCGCGCCGGGTCTCGAGCGCCAGACTGGCTCCCTGTCGGACGGCATGGGCCAGCATCAGGGCGAGCCCGGCCGGGGCGAGGGCGATCAGCGCATAGACGGCGATCCTCAGCGGGTCGACCGCGGCGTTGCCTGATCCGAATTCGAAGGCCAGCCATGAGGCGACGCCGGCGATCCAGACGGTCGAGGCGATGCCCGCGACCAGATAGGCATAGCGGCCCGACGGTACAGCTTCACCGGATGTGGAGGTGGGGGTCGGCGGCGCGGGCGGTGGCGGCGGGGCGTAGGCGACCGGGGCCGCGCCGGCCGGCATGCTGAAATCAGGTGACGCTTCGGGGGCCTCCTCGACCGGGGGCTCATTCTGTTCGTCCCGTCCGGCTGTCAGGCGTTTCTCCTGGGCCAGGCGGCGACGGCGGCGTTCGGACATCGGGCGCTGAACCTTGCCGTTCGATTCGGGTTCGGTGCTGGAGTCATCTTCCGACGCCGTGTCGTCCGTAGCGGAATCCGTCGTCAGCGTTGTCTCCGGAGCGGGGACATCGTCGGCAGTCAGATTCAGCGGCGTTCGTTTGGGCGACTTCATGGGGCGGCGATCTCGATCACGGGTCGCGGCGGCGGCGCGCGCGAACTCGCGACCCTACCGGCTTAGGCAGGTCGAGCAAAGGCGGCGCGGTCAATTCCCCTGACGGATTTGTGCCCGATCAGCAATCAAGGCTGGGGACAGGGGCGGCTGTAATTCCAGTGGCGGGTTTATCTGCGCAATCGGCGGTGCGGTGGATTTCGCGATCGGCCTGGCGCGGGGTGTGCAAATCCACGCCGAACTGGGCCAGGGCCACGGCCGCCAGAAGGGCCAGAAAGCCTGCGATCAGCTCGATTATCACCTGCATCGCCGACCTCCCCGGTTCAGAAGCAACGAAACCTTATGCGCCCGAAGGAGCTTTCAGACAATCTTCCATCCGTGGAACCCGGATCGTTATTGACCGTCAGGGGCCGCGCATGGAACGGGTGGGGTCGCAAGACGCCGGGGATGGCCCCACATCCAAACGTCATCGGAATCGGTCAGGCTGGCATCATGCACGACAAGACCACGGTCAATCATAGTACCGTGCTGGTGCCGGGCCAGAATTGCTGGCGCGTGGATACCGCCGCCCGGTTTTCGGTGCTGATGGAGAATGAAGCCTATTTCGATGCGTTGAAGTCGTCCCTGAACAAGGCGCAGCGTTCGATCGTGATCCTCGGCTGGCAATTCGACCCCCGCACCCGACTGGACCCTGAATCGCGCTTTGGCGACCGGCAGGCCGAGATCGGTCACCAGCTGAGGATGCTGGTCAAGTCGAAGCCGGATCTGGATATACGCCTGCTGATCTGGAAATCGCCGCTGTTGATCGCCGCGTCCCAGGGGTTTTATCCGCATCGGGCCCAGCGCTGGTTCCAGAAGCGTCTGGTCGAGTTTCGCCTCGACTCGCCCGGCCCGATCGGGGCCTGCCATCATCAGAAGGCGGTCATCATCGATGACGCCGTGGCCTTCTGCGGCGGTGGTGATATCTCGACCGACCGCTGGGACACCAGTGACCATCTGGACGATGATCCGCGGCGGTGCCAGCCGTCAGGCCTGATCTCTCCGGCACGACATGAGGTCATGTGTGTCATGGATGGACCGGCGGCCAGGGCGCTGGGGGATCTGGCGCGCGAGCGCTGGTTCCGGGCCACGTGGGAGCGGACCGTTCCCGATGATGTGCCCGGCGATCCATGGCCGGATGACGTGGAGGTCGACCTGGTCGACACGCCGGTCGCGATCACCCGCACCGAGCCGAAATGGCGCGGTCGGGCCGAGGTTCGGGAGAACGAGGCCCTGCATATCGCGCTGATCGAACAGGCTTCGAAGTTAATTTATTTTGAGAATCAATATTTTACGTCGCCGTTAATTGCTGAGGCCCTGGCCCGGCGGTTGTCTGAACCGGATGGCCCCGAGATTATTCTGGTCTCGACCGGGGGCAGCCCCAGCTGGTTTGACCGTATGACCATGGATACAGCCCGCTCCGAGGTGCTGTACCGGCTGGAAAATGCGGACATATACAATCGCTTCTCGGCCTTCGCGCCGTTCGGCGAGGCGGGCGGGCGGATCATCGTTCATGCCAAGGTGTCGATCATCGACGACCGGCTGCTGCGGATCGGCTCGACCAATCTGAACAACCGGTCCCTGGGGCTCGACACGGAGTGTGACGTGACGACGGAGCCGGGGACGGAAGAGGGCCGGGCGGCCATCGCGACGTTCCGGCATCGCTCCATCGGCCATTTCATCGGTATCAGCGCGGCGGAGTTCGCGGCGGCCGAGGCGGTGATGGGCTCTACGGGCGAGGCGATCCGACGGTTCGATACGGATCGGATGCACGCGCTGGGTGCCGCGCCGCCGTCGCAGGTCGAGCGGTTTATCGCCGAATGGCAGTTGGGGGACCCGTCGTCGTCCGACGATGCCTGGCGACCGTGGCGACGCCGAAATCCGTCGCAGAGAAGCGAATCCGGGCAGCTCAGCGACCTGAGGGAACGCTAGGGGGTAGGGTCGCGGGCCGCGTCGGTCCGGATTTCGAAATCCACGACCAGCGGCAGATGATCGGACGCCATCCGGGCCAGGGGTGAAAAGGGGGCCGTGATCGAACGGACCACGATCTCGGGGCTGGCGAAGCAATGGTCGATGCGGACGGCGGGGAAGCTGGACGGGAAGGTCTTGATTGTCGGCTTCAGTCCGAGTGTGCGCTGGACGTCGGGGAGACGTCGGGCAAGGGCCTGATAGGGGCGCGTCAGGGAGGTCACATTGAAGTCGCCCGTCAGGATGGTGGGGCCGGTGCATTCGGGGTGGCCGAGCCAGCCGCGCCCGTTCAGGGCCGCAGCCTGAAGCCGTTGTTCCCGCGGGATGAGACCGAAATGGGTGTTGAAGACATTCAGGGTCACGCCCTCGATTTCGATGGCGGACCAGAGCGCGCCGCGCGGTTCCAGACCCGGGATCCCCTTGAGGGTCGGCAGCGCGGCCGATTTGACCAGGCGCTCGGGATGGTGCGTCAGGATGGCGTCGCCATAGAGCTCGGCCTCAACCTGCATGGCGGGGTGGAAATGATGGGTCATGGCCAGTTTTTCGGCGATCAGCCCGGCCTGGTCAGTGAAGCCTGTCCGGGCGCGGCCCACATCCAGCTCCTGCAGACAGACGATGTCGGGCTCGTGCTCGGCGATGACCGCGACGATGCGATCGACATCGAGGCGACGATCCACACCGACGCAGCGATGAACATTGTAGGTCAGCAGGCGGGCCATGGAGTCCTTGGCGTGGAGCTGGGTCATTTCCGGGCGGAGATGACCCCGGGGGATGTTCGCGTCTGACTGTGTCCGTCAGAAGCCGAAAATGCGCCCGATTCAATGTGGAGCAAAATCCGGGTCCTGGCTGGCGGGTCAATCAGGGCCGTTCTGGTCTAGCGCGGGGATGTGACGGGTCAGATAATGACCAGTCGGTCCGCGATCTCGTTGGGATTCTTCGGCCCCGGTGGAAAATGCTCCGCCAGAACGGCACCACACAGGCCTATAGCGCGCTCAAATCCATCGACCGGCGTGCCTGCTTTCATGCCTCGGATCAGGGTTTCCGCCGTATCGGCCCAGACGTCGCTATCGACCCGGGCATGAATGCCCTCGTCGGCGACCACCTCGACCTGATGATCCGACAGTGCGGCGAAGATAAGGATACCGGTGCGACCCTCGGTGACGTGCAGACCGTGGGCGAGAAACTGCTGCATGGCGGCATTCCGGACCCGGGTCCGTCGAATGCTGGGTGGTGTCACCCACCGCCTGACCGGCGGTATCGAGGTCAGCAACAGGACCGTCAGGAAAATCGCAGCCTGCACAAGAGCATAGGCCGCCAGGGTTCGGCCGGTGTTTATGTCCAGTGCCGCCCGGTGGGCGATTTCCCAGCCCCCGCCGAAGCCTGGAAACCAGGTGGCGTCGAGCCCGAAGGGAATCAGGGTCAGCGGCAGAACCAGCGCCGCCGCCGCCGCCCACCCCAGGGAGATGTCGCGATAGGAGGAGACCTCGCGCGCCAGCACACAGAAGATTTCGCCCGAGGTCGCCGTTTCCGCCGTGCTGATGGCGGTGGCGATGCGGGCCTGATCGGCCGGAGTCAGATCCATCACCATCCTCCTGATGCGCCGCCGCCACCGAAGCCGCCGCCGCCGCCGCCAAAACCGCCGCCAAATCCACCGCCGCCGAACCCGCCGCCGGAACGCCCGCGTCCACCGCGCGCGCCATTTCTGAGTGCTTCGGATGCCGCCCAGATGAGGATCGGCGCGAGACCATTGCCTCCCCGGCGACGCCGTCGACCGCCGGATCGCGCGGCACCGATCAGTGTTGTCAGCAACAACAGGAAGACAGCGCCGATCACCATGATCGCACCTACGGGTATGCCGGGGCGGGGCGGTGTTGCCGCTGCCGCCCGGGCCCGGGCCTCGACCGGATCAAGCCGTAGCTGGGCGTCGATGGCGGTCACACCATTGGTGATGCCGGTTTCGAAATCTCCGGTCCGGAAGGCCGGCAGGATGTCGTTCTGGATGATCAGGGCCGAAAGGGCGTCGGTGAGGACGGGCTCCAGTCCGTATCCGACCTCGATGCGAACCTTGCGTTCATTGGGGGCGATGATCAGCAGCAGGCCGTTGTCGGTATCCTGTTGTCCGATCCCCCAGGCGCGACCCAGCTGATAGCCGTAATCCTCGATCTCTCGACCCTGCAGGCTGTCGACGGTGACGACGACCAGTTGATCGGTGGTGTCCCGTTCGAGCGCGGCGAGGGTTTCGGTCAGCCGGGCTTCCCCCGCCGGGGAGATCAGCTGGGCCTCGTCGACGACCCGGCCGGACAGGGCCGGGAAGACGGGGGCGGACTGGGCCAGGGCGAGGCTCGCCGACGCCAGCCACAGGGCCAGAACGAGCAGAGTCGACCCGAGGCCGCGCTCCGTGCCGCCGATCTTTGTTGGTGCGCGGGCCGTCAACGTTCGGGCGCTGTCGGCGGCGGGCTGCCGGGCAGGACGTTCGGGGGACGGCCCCCGGGAACGGCGGGGGCCAACGCATCGAAATTCACCGTCGGTGGATTCTGGGCTTCCGCAGAGGCGCTGAACAGGGGCATCGGCTCGGACCCAGACTGGAAGGTCCTGGCCCAGATCACCGTCGGAAAGGTGCGCAGTGACGTATTGTAGCTCTGCACCGCCTCGTTGTAGTCGCGCCGGGCGACGGCGATGCGGTTTTCCGTGCCTTCGAGCTGGGATTGCAGCGCCAGGAAATTCTGGTTGGACTTCAGGTCGGGGTAGCGTTCGACCACCAGCAACAGGCGTGACAGGGCCTGGGACAGTTCGCCCTGCGCCGCCTGATAGCGGCGGAAAGCGGCCGGATCGTTCAGGGTTTCAGGCGTGATCGTCACGCTGGTGGCACGGGACCTGGCCTCGATCACCTGGGTCAGGGTGGTGCGCTCCTGGATGGCGGCCCCCTGCACGGTGGCCACCAGATTGGGGATCAGGTCGGCGCGCCGCTGATACTGTGACTGCACATCGGCCCAGCGCGCCCTGGCGGCTTCCTGCTTGGTGGGAATGGTGTTGTAGCCGCAACCGGCCACGGCCGGCAGGACGATGACGACAGCCGCGAGGGCCTTCGCGTGGGGGCTGATCCGGATCATGGGTGTCTCCTGGACGCGACGTCTGGCGGTCGCTCGTTGCGTGGACTATCCCCGCAACCGCCTGTCGCTTCAAGCGTCGAGACGCTCGGGCGTGACCCCGGCCGCGCGACAGGCGGCCGTGTAGGTGTTGGCCAACAGACAGGCGATGGTCATCGGGCCGACGCCGCCGGGAACCGGTGTGACGTACTGTGCGACGACCGCAGCCTCATCGAACGCGACATCGCCGACCAGACGGGTCTTGCCCTCGGCCGCCCTGGCCGGGTCGCGGGCGGGCAGGCGGTTGATGCCGACATCGATGACGGTCGCGCCGGGGCGAATCCAGTCGCCGCGGATCATTTCGGGCCGGCCGACGGCGGCGACCAGAATATCGGCTGTGCGGCACAGGGCGGGCAGGTCGCGCGTTCGCGAGTGGGCGATGGTGACGGTGCAACTCTCGGCCAGCAGTAGCTGGGCCATCGGCTTGCCGACGATGTTGGAGCGGCCGACGATCACGGCATTGAGCCCGGTCAGGTCGCCCAGGGCGTTTTTCAGCAGCATCAGGCATCCCAGCGGGGTGCAGGGGACCAGACCCGGCAGGCCGACGGCCAGACGTCCGACATTGACCACGTGAAAGCCGTCCACGTCCTTGTCCGGATCAATCGCCGCCAGCACGGCCGCGGTATCGATGTGGGACGGCAGGGGCAGCTGGACCAGAATGCCGTGGATGCCGGAGTCGGCGTTCAGGGTGGCGATGAGGGCCAGGAGATCAGCCTGGGGGGTCGTCTCGGACAGGCGATGGGTATCCGAGCGCATGCCGGCGGCCTGGGTCCGTTCGCCCTTGTTGCGCACATAGACCTGACTGGCCGGATCCTCACCGACAATCACCACCGCCAGGCCCGGCTTCAGGCCATGGGCCGACTGCAATCGTGCCGTTGCGGCCGTGACCCGTTCGACCAGCCCGGCAGCGAAGGCCTTGCCGTCGATCAGGGTCGCGCGGGAGGGCTCGGCGGTCATGCGGCGTTCCTGGTACAAAAGTCGATCTGAAGGGGGCGATTTACAGCCCCCCCGGTTCGGCGTCTATGATCGGCCTCGAAACAAGGGGGATCCCATGCGCCGTTCTACCATCGCAGCCACCGTCAGTATCCTTGCCCTTCTGGCCGTATCCGGTCGAGCCGTTGCCCAGGAGCCGATCCGGATCGGTGACCGGGTCAGCGGTGCACTGACGGCCGAGGACGCCGTCGCGCCTGATGACGCCTATCGCTATGACGATTACCGGTTCACTGCCCGCGAGGGCCAGCGGCTGGAAATCACGATGCAGTCGTCGGAATTCGACACCTACATCGGTCTGTATGAAGCGGGGCAGACCGAGGAGGAAATTCTCGGCGACGATGACGGTTTCGGACAGGATACGGATTCGCGGCTGCGCTTTGTTGTGGACGGGTCGGGTGAGTACCTGCTGAGGGCGCGGACACTGTCGGGGCTGGACGGCGGGGCCTATACGCTCGCGCTCAGCGAACGGCCGGCGGCCGCGCGTGCGCCCCGACCGACGGCGATCCGCCTCGGCCAGGCCCGGTCGGGTGCGCTGACGTCCGGCGATCCGGAAACGGATGACGGGGCCAATTATGACGCCTACCGGTTCCGCGCCCGTGCCGGCGATCGCGTCGGGATCAGCCTGAATTCCGAGGATTTCGATCCCGTCGTCCGGGTCGGGCGGATGAACGGCAACACCTTCGATCAGCTGGCCGAGAACGACGACGGTCCCGGCGGGTCGCTGAACTCGTTCCTGATCTTCACCGCCCCCGAGTCGGGCGAATACATCATCCGGGCAACGCCGCTGACCGCCGGGGGCGAAGGGGCCTATGATCTGAGCCTTGCCGAGGTCCCGGAAGCCGGTCCGGCCGAAGCCATCGATATCGGCTACGCGATCCAGGGTGAGCTGACTGCGACCGACGGACTGAACGATTCCGGGTTCCGGGTCGACAGCTATCGCTTCACCGGTCGTGCGGGCCAGCGGATCGAAGTGACGATGGATTCGGACGTCTTCGACACCTATCTGGAACTCTTCGGTTCCGGCGGCCCGGACGGTGTGCCGGTCAGTCTGGCCGAGGATGACGACGGCGGGGCCGAGGGGACCAATTCCCGCCTGATCTATACCTTGCCCGAGGACGGGGACTACCGGATCGACGCGCGCGGTTTCTCCACCGACTCGGAGGGAGCCTACACGCTTGAGCTCAATGAAATCGAACCGGAGCGGGCCCCGGTGGCGCTGGAATTCGGAACGACGGTCGAGGGGGCGATCGACGCCGACGATCCCCGGGACCTCGAGGATCGCGGCTATGATTCCTACGTCTTCAGCGGATCGGAAGGCCAGCGGGTTCAGGCGATCATGCGGTCGGGTGATTTCGACACCTATCTGGAGATCGGCAAGGTCGGCGGTGAGTTTTCAGCCCTGTCGAGCGATGATGACGGTCTGGGCGAGGGGACGGATTCGCGGCTGAATTTCATCCTGCCGGAGGCCGGGGACTATGTCCTGCGTGCCCTGCCGCTGGGGTCGGAGTCCGAAGGGCTGTATTCGATCGAACTGATCGACCGCGGGCCGCAGCCGGAGCCGGGCAGCATCCTGATCGGAGCCACGGCGCGCGGCACGCTCAGCGACAGTGACGCCATCGCCGAGGACGGCAGTTTCTATGATGCCTATGTCGTCCACGTGAAAGAAGGCGACAAGCTGGTCATCACCCTGGTGTCGAATGAGTTCGACTGTTTCGTGCTCATCGGTCGCGGTGGTGGGGACGAAGCGTTCGAAAACCTCGGCTCGGACGATGACGGCCTGTCCGACACCAACTCCAGGCTGGAATGGACGGCCCCGTCCGAAGGCAGTTTCGAAATCAGGGCCGGCAGTTTCGGCCCGGCGCAAACCGGGGCCTATGCCCTGACGGTCGAGCGTCAAACCGAGCGGCGCTGACCGGGGGCCCGGGAGCGGAGCGCTCTACGGGCAATCGCGCTCAGCTGGAGGGCAGCAGGGTTCCGGCGAACGCCCGGTAGCGGCCGTCCCGCACGCCGTCCGTCGCGCGGGCGATGTCGGGGGCGAAATAGTGGTCGCTGCCATAGGCGGCGGCCGCCTCGCGGACGATGGCGTAAACCTGTTCGAGATCGGGTGACGAGGTCAGGGGACGGTGGAATTCGATGCCCTGGGCGGCGGCCAGCAGTTCGATGCCGACGACGGCGGCCGCGTTCTCGGCCATGTCCAGCAGGCGGCGCGCGCCATGGGTAGCCATGGAGACATGGTCCTCCTGATTGGCGGAGGTCGGGACGGTGTCGACGCTGCACGGATGGGCGACCATGCGGTTCTCGGCCACCAGGGCGGCGGCGGTGACCTGGGCGATCATGAAGCCGGAGTTGAGGCCGCTCTCCTTCACCAGGAAGGCGGGCAGGGCGCTCATGTTCGGATCGACGAGGATCGAGGTGCGGCGCTCGGACATATTGCCGATCTCGCACAGGGCCATGGCGATCTGATCGGCGGCGAAGGCCACGGGCTCGGCGTGGAAATTGCCGCCCGAGATGACGTCACCGTCGTCGATGAAGACCAGCGGATTGTCGGTCACGGCATTGGCCTCGCGCGTCAGGGTGGCGGCGGCATTGTTGAGCAGGTCGAGGATGGCCCCCATGACCTGGGGCTGGCAGCGCAGGGAATAGGGGTCCTGGACCTTGGAACAGTCATGGCGATGGCTGTCGCGGATGGCGCTGCCGGCCATCAGGGCGCGCAGGCGTTCGGCCACGACGATCTGGCCGGGCTGGCCGCGCAGGGCATGGATGCGGGCATCGAACGGGGCGTCCGACCCTTTCAGCGCATCGACCGACAGGGCGCCGGCGGCAATGGCGGCGGCGAACACGCCTTCGGTGGCGAACAGGCCGGCCAGGGCCAGGGCGGTCGAACACTGGGTGCCGTTCAGCAGGGCCAGACCTTCCTTGGGGCCGAGGGTCAGAGGCGCGAGACCGGCGCGGGCCAGGGCGTCGACCGCGTCGAGGGTTTCGCCCTTGTGGCGGGCCTCGCCGACCCCGATCAGGACGCAGCTCATATGGGCGAGGGGGGCGAGGTCGCCCGAGGCCCCGACCGAGCCCTTGGCCGGGATGCAGGGCAGGACGTCGGCATTGACCATGGCGATCAGGGTCTGGAGCGTGGCGCGGCGGATGCCTGAGGCCCCGCGCGACAGGGAGGCGATCTTCAGCACCATCATCAGACGGACCACGGCATCGTCGAGATCCCGGCCGACGCCGCAGGCATGGCTGAGCACCAGGTTGCGCTGCAGGGTCTCGAGGTCTTCCGGGGCGATCGAGGTGTTGGCCAGCAGGCCGAAGCCGGTGTTGATGCCGTAGACGGTGCGCCCCTCGGCGACGATGGCGGCGACCGTGGCCGCCCCCTTGTCGACATTGGCCCAGGCGGCCGGGGTCAGGTCGACGGTGCACGGGCCGTCGAGCACGGCGCGCAGCCGGGCGAGGGTGAGGGGCGTGGTGCCGAGGGTGAGTTTCATTTGCTGATCCTCTCCCTTCCCCCTTGATGGGGGAAGGGCCGGGGTTGGGGGTGCGGCGGGCCCGATCGGCCGCCGAAGGAAGGTCCGGGCTGCGAGAGAGCGGTGCCTATATGGCCACCGTTTCACCCCCATCCCAACCCTTCCCCCATCAAGGGGGAAGGGCTCTAGAGACTCGGCAGGTTGAGGCCGTGTTCGCGGGCGGCCTCCTTGGCGATGTCATAGCCGGCGTCGGCGTGGCGCATGACGCCGGTGGCCGGGTCGTTCCACAGGACGCGCTCCAGCCGTTTGGCGGCTTCGGGTGTGCCGTCGGCGACGATGACCACGCCCGAATGCTGGGAATAGCCCATGCCGACGCCGCCGCCGTGATGCAGCGAGACCCAGCTGGCCCCCGAGGCGGTGTTGAGCAGGGCGTTCAGCAGGGGCCAGTCGGACACGGCGTCGGAACCGTCAATCATTGATTCGGTTTCCCGATTGGGGCTGGCGACCGAGCCGGAGTCGAGATGGTCACGGCCGATGACGATCGGAGCGCTGAGCTCGCCCGAAGCGACCATGTCGTTGAACATCAGACCGGCACGATGGCGGTCGCCGAGGCCGATCCAGCAGATGCGGGCGGGCAGGCCCTGGAAGGCGATGCGTTCGGCGGCCATGTCCATCCAGCGATGCAGACCGGCGTTGTCGGGGAACAGCTTTTTCATCGCCGCATCGGTTTTGGCGATATCAGCCGGGTCGCCGGACAGGGCGGCCCAGCGGAACGGGCCGATGCCACGGCAGAACAGCGGGCGGATATAGGCGGGGACGAAGCCGGGGAAGTCGAAGGCGTTGCTCACCCCGGCGTCGAAGGCGACCTGACGGATGTTGTTGCCGTAGTCGGTGGTCGGGATGCCCATGGCCTGGAAGGCCAGCATGGCCTTGACGTGTTCGACGATGGAGCTGGTGGCCCCGGCGGTGACGGCGGCGGGGTCGGAGACGCGTCTGTCCTCCCACTCGGCCACGGTCCAGCCCTGGGGCAGATAGCCGTTGATCAGGTCGTGGGCGCTGGTCTGGTCGGTGACCAGATCGGGGCGGACGCCGCGCTGGACCAGTTCAGGCAGAACATCCGCTGCATTGCCCAACAGGCCGACCGATATGGCTTTTCCGTCTGTTTTCGCTTTGGCCAGCAGCGCCAGGGCCTCATCGAGGCTTTCGGCCATGACGTCGAGGTAGCGGGTCTTCAGACGCATCTCGATCCGGCTGCGCTGGCATTCGACGGCGAGGCAGGAGGCCCCGGCCATGGTCGCGGCCAGCGGCTGGGCCCCGCCCATGCCGCCAAGGCCGGCGGTCAGGATCCAGCGGCCGGTCCAGTCGCCGCCATAGTGCTGGCGGCCGGCCTCCATGAAGGTCTCATAGGTGCCCTGAACGATGCCCTGGGTGCCGATGTAGATCCACGACCCGGCCGTCATCTGGCCGTACATCATCAGACCCTTGCGATCGAGCTCGTTGAAATGCTCCCAGGTCGCCCATTTGGGCACGAGGTTGGAGTTGGCGATCAGCACGCGCGGGGCGTCGACGTGGGTGCGGAACACGCCGACCGGCTTGCCCGACTGGACCAGCAGGGTCTCGTCGGGCTCGAGTTCGCGCAGTTCGTGGACGATGCGATCGAAGCTGGGCCAGTCGCGCGCGGCCTTGCCGATGCCGCCATAGACTACGAGATCCTCGGGCCGTTCGGCCACCTCGGGATCGAGATTGTTCATCAGCATACGCAGGGCCGCCTCGGCCGCCCAGGTCTTCGCCGTCATCTCGGGGCCACGGGGCGCACGAATGACGCGGGTGTTCGGGGTTTGTTGAATCGTCATGGCGGCTTCATAGCCTCTTCTCCCACAGGGGAACAACGAAGCGGACATGGGGCATCGTCCGCGCCGATCTGACGACGATATGGAAGGGCAGGCGGAGCGCCGGGCCTTCGCCCGGTTGAACTGAAAAAATACCGTTTCGACGAAGGCTGACGCTCCGCGTGGAGATTTTCGACGAGCTTGCGGTCGGCAACGGTC
>TARA_R110002012_G_scaffold263161_5_pt1 | contig 34737 bp, 30 predicted proteins | sample TARA_R110002012 | Tara Oceans TARA_R110002012 (sample SAMEA4396515) | marine metagenome | biome: Westerlies Biome; feature: [DCM] deep chlorophyll maximum layer (ENVO:01000326); material: water (ENVO:00002006), including particulate matter (ENVO:01000060) such as... | depth 40 m
GAAACATTTCAAGGACCTCCCAAAAGGAAATTTTATGGAAATGACTTTTACCTCCAAAGACAGTGGCAAAATAGATATGAAAGTGACTGAGATAGATGAGACTACAAATAAAACCTTTACGCTGGCAGAATATCCAAACATTATGAATTCAATAGAGCAGAAGTAATTCTGCTCTTATTTATTTTTTCCAGGGTGTTTCCCTGTTATCTTCAAGGCAAGAAGCATTTGCATGAAGATATCACTAATAGCTGCATTGGCTACCAATAATGTCATAGGTCAAAATAATGACTTAGTGTGGAGATTACCGGACGATTTTAAACGATTTAAAACAATCACTTCTAACCACTATATCTTAATGGGAAGGAAGACATTTGAATCTCTGGGTAAGCCTCTTCCAAATCGAACACATATTGTCATTACCCGAAATCAGGATTACAAAGTTCCGGAAGGACATTATGTCTTCGAGAGCTTGGAAAAAGCATTAGAATTTTGTCAAAGGAAGGAGGTAAATCAGCTTTTTGTAATTGGAGGAGGAGAGCTATACAAGCACACTTTGCCGATTGCCGATGAACTAGTACTCACAGAAGTGGAAGCCACCCCTGAAGGAGACACCTATTTTCCGGAATTTGATAAAGAAGACTGGAAAGTCACATTCTCAGAATTTCATCCTGCAGACGAACGCCACCAGTACGCTTTCACTTATGTCAATTACGAAAGAATCCAAAAGCAGCATGTCTAAAAAAGTAATTTGGATCACTGGTGCCTCCTCAGGAATAGGTGAAGCTTGTGCGCTAAAATTTGTAAAGGAAGGATATCAAGTCATCCTTTCGGCTAGAAACAAAGAAGCTTTGGAAAAGGTCAAGCGATCAAGTGTTTCTCCTGAGAACTGTAAAGTACTTCCTTTGGATCTAATCGATCAGGCAAGTTTTGTAGAGAAAACAAAGGAGGCAATCGCTTCTTTTGGTCATATAGATATGATGCTGCATAATGGAGGAATCAGTCAGCGATCTCTGATCAAGGATACTCCGATTGAAGTTGACCGTAAGTTGATGGAAGTTAATTTCTTTGGAACCGTGGCACTTACGAAGGCACTCCTACCCCATTTTATTGCCAGAAAATCCGGTCAGTTTGGAGTGATTTCTTCGCTTGTAGGAAAATTTGGATCACCTTTTAGATCAAGCTATGCTGCTGCAAAGCATGCACTGCATGGTTTTTTTGAATCCCTCCGTTTAGAGCATTTCGAAGAAAGTATAGCTGTGACCATGATTTGCCCTGGCTTTATTAAGACTGACGTTTCTAAAAATGCACTGACAGCTGATGGAAGTCCTCTCAATGAGATGGACAAAGCTCAGGAAAATGGGATGAGTGCTGACGATTGTGCAAAGGAGATTTTTCTCTCACTTATGAAAAAAAAGGAAGAAGTTTATATCGGAGGAAAAGAAACAATGGGAATATATCTTAAACGATTTGTCCCTACTATTTTCACAAAAATCCTCCGTAAATCAGAGGTAAGATAATTGGATGAAATCTAATATCATTCAAATGTTACCTAAAAAGAAAATGAAAAAATCCTGCAAGATCACCTTGGATAGATACCGGACAGATCATTAAAAATCCTTTATAAACTGATGAAAGTAGTCAGAGCCGAAATAATTGCCATTGGAGATGAATTGCTCTATGGTCAAATAGTAGACACAAACAGCCACTGGATTAGTCAGGAACTTGATTTAATGGGAGTCAAAGTTGTCAGAAAAACTACTGTGGGTGATGATAGAAAGGATATACTTGCTGCCTTTGCGTCAGCTGAGGCCAGAGCGGATATCATTTTGATCACTGGTGGACTTGGTCCTACACAGGATGATTTGACAAAACCACTATTGGCGGAATACTTTAATTGTCCTATAGTTGAAAATGAATCAGCGGTAGCTGCAGTTACAGAGTTTTTCATACAAAGGGGAAGAGAAATTACACCACTGAATATTCTTCAAGGCCATCTACCAGCGTGCTGCACCTATGTACCAAATGAAGTTGGCACTGCTCCTGGAATGTGGTTTGAGCGCAATGGCACCTATTGGATGTCCATGCCTGGCGTACCGCATGAGATGAAAAAGCTGATGACAGACTTTGTACTACCAAAGTTACCTACACTTTTCCCCCTACCTGTCATTGTTCACCGTATGATCAAAACAGTGGGAATTGGTGAGAGCTGGCTGGCAGATCTGATCAGAGATTGGGAAAATGCACTTCCAACTAATATACGGCTAGCCTACTTGCCTTCGTTAGGCCATGTCAAGCTAAGGCTTACAGGTTTTGGGAACGATAAAATGGAAATTGAAGGCCAGATTCAACATCAAATTGACCTAGTTTTACCAAGTATTGAAAAGTACGTATATGGCTATGATTCAGAATCACTGGAGACGGCAATAGGCAAGCTTCTATCTTTACATAATAAAACAGTTGCTTTGGCAGAAAGCTGTTCCGGAGGCTATATTTCCCATCTCATTACCAGCATTTCCGGAAGTAGCAACTACTTTCAAGGTAGTGTGATCCCCTATCACAATCAATTTAAAAGTGAAATTTTACATGTGAAGGCTGAAACCTTAATGGAGCGTGGAGCTGTCAGCGAAGAGACAGTTAGAGAGATGTCATCTGGAGTTAGGGAATTATTTCAAGCTGATTTTGGGTTAGCAAGTAGCGGAATAGCTGGACCCAATGGAGGAACAGAAGAAAAACCTGTTGGTACAATTTGGATAGCTTGTGCTGGGGAAGGTTTTATTGAAACAAAAAAGCTGCAGTTAACAAAAGACAGAATGCTTAATATTCAACTGACAGCAGTTGCAATATTGAACTTGTTGAGAGTTTGTATTCTGGAGAAATAACAAATAAAATTTCTATTAAAAGGTTTGTGATACTGTTTCATAAAATTTAATTTTAAAACTTATACATAAACCCAATAAATCATTAAATCATAACCATGGCAATTGTAGAAATGCTGATGCCCAAAATGGGCGAGAGTATCATAGAGGGCACAGTATTAACCTGGCTTAAAAATGAGGGTGACACTATCGAACAGGATGAATCTGTTCTGGAAGTAGCTACAGACAAAGTAGATACCGAAGTTCCTTCTACTCATGCAGGGATTTTGAAGCAAATTATTGCCAAAGAAGGGGATGTAATCGCAGTAGGCGCCCCGATAGCTATCATCGAGACAGCTGAGGAAGAAAAAAAAGCCTCTCATAAAAGCGAGTCCGATGGTAATAAAAAAGACGAGCTTTTAACCAGTGCTCCTGCTAATACAGAAATTTTATTTGATAAATCAGACACTGAAAAATCAAGTTCGTTGGGTGATGATAGATTTTATTCCCCACTGGTTCAGAGCATTTCCAAAGAAGAAGGGATATCTAAAGCCGAACTTGCAAAAATCCCGGGAACTGGAAAAGATGGCAGAGTAACTAAGCAGGACATGCTGACCTATCTCGAATCTAGAACAACTAGCTCCAAAAAATCAGATACTACAGCTATCCCATCCATTTCTGCGCCAAAGGTACAGGTGAGTGTGTCCGGAGAAGATGAGATCATCGAGATGGACCGCATGCGTAAGATGATTGCTCATCGAATGATCGAATCCAAGCAGATTTCGGCCCACGTTACTTCTTTCGTAGAGGCTGATATGACTAATATTGTCTTATGGAGAGAGAAGCACAAGTTGGATTACAAAGCTAAATTCGGTGAATCTATTACGTACACTCCTTTTTTCATAGAGGCTGTAGCAAAAGCAATCCGGGATTTTCCAATGATCAATATCTCCGTGGATGGAGATAGAATAATTAGAAAGAAGGATATCAATGTAGGTATGGCAGTCGCTCTTCCAAATGGAAATCTTATCGTACCCGTGATTAGAAAGGCTGATCAATTAAACCTAGTAGGGATTTCGAAGAAAGTAAACGAGCTGGCAAACCTTGCGAGAAACAATAAATTAAATGCGGATCACCTGGCTGGTGGTACTTACACAGTATCAAACGTAGGTTCTTTCGGTAATGTGATGGGTACTCCAATAATTCCCCAGCCACAGGTCGCAATAATGGCTGTAGGTGCTATAGTGAAAAAACCAGCTGTAATCGAAACTCCAACAGGTGATGTAATAGCTATACGACACAAAATGTTCCTTTCGCATTCTTACGATCATCGTGTAGTTGATGGTTCGCTGGGCGGTAAATTTGTTAAGCGGGTTTCAGATTATCTGGAAGCATTTGACATCAATACTCCTCTATAAATATAAAGCCGGCTTTAAAAACCGGCTTTTTTATCACTTAAATACTGAATTCTTAATTTGACCCTTAAGAGCGTATTCCTTTAATTTTTCAGCCAGGGAAGCAAGACGAATTGGCTTAGTCAGATAATCATTCATTCCAGCTTCAGTAGCTTTTTTCTGATCCTCATCAAAAACATTCGCTGACAATCCAATAATAAAAATATCCCCTTTCTCGCTCATTTCCCTGATTTCTTTGGCAGCTTCCAGTCCATTTAGTACAGGCATTTGGACATCCATCAGAATTACATCGAATTCTTTATTCATAACCATTGCTACTGCTTCTTTGCCATTCCTTGCCACTTCAAAATCATATCCTAATTGATGAAGGATAAGGGTCATAAGCTGCAGATTCAGATCATTATCTTCAGCCAAAAGAATCCTCATAGGATACTCTTTAGCCATTCCAAGCCAATTTTTTCGTTTTGGATGATCGTTGGAGGTAGATTCTGACACTTCAGAAGGGGCTTTTTTAAGGATCACTGAAAATGAAAATACAGAGCCTTTTCCCAGTTCGCTAGTAATAGTAAGCTCTCCACCCATCAGTTCTACAATTTTCTTGGCTATTGCCAAACCAAGTCCGGTACCTTGATAGCTTCGGGAACTTGAACTTTCCACCTGATAAAACGGATCAGTAAGCCTAGGAATTTCAATGGCTGGAATGCCAATACCGCTATCCTTTACGCTGCATTTGAGATAATAAATCTCACCCGAGATTTTTTCCAGGTCAAGCTTCACCAAAACTTTCCCACCTTTAGAAGTGAATTTTACCGCATTACCTACCAGATTGAGTATTACCTGATTGATTTTTTCTACATCCCCCTCCATCAACTCATTTGCGATAGGCTCATACTCAACATTCATTATTACTCCCTTCTTTTGGGCTAGGCCATAGAAGATTTGAACTTGCTTATCCAATTCTTCGGAGGGAGAAAAAACAAACGAGTTAATGTCAATTTTACCTGCTTCAATTTTAGAATAATCAAGGATGTCCTTGATTATATTCAACAATGAGTTTCCGGAGTTTTTGATGATTTCCAAGTATTGGAGTTGCTCAGCATCCAGACTGGTCTGATCGAGTAAATCTATGATTCCCAAAAGTCCATTCATCGGTGTTCTGATCTCATGGCTCATATTTGCGAGAAATTCCGACTTGGCTCTGCTAGCCTGATCTGCTGCATTCATAGCTTCTACAAGTCCCTTTTCCCATATCCTTTGGCTAGTGATGTCTTTAGCAATTGACATCATTCTTTTTTTGTCCAACGGGAAAAAACGCATCTCAAAATATTGATTTCTCTGATTGGAGTTTACTTGCAAATCCACCGTTTGAATCTGTTCAGTTTTTCTAGCCAGGTTGAATGCGAACTGCGTTTGCTCACGCTGCTTTTGAGGAACTAAATCAAAAAGGGATTCCCCTACTATAGATTGATCTGTGGAGTTTAAAAATCTTTGATCAATTGCATGGGACTCAAGCACTTTCCCGTCATTATCATAGGAGAATATAATATCGGGAATATTGTCAATTAAGTTTTGGAGACGTTTTCCGCTTTCTATCAATTCTTGTTTGCTGAGAAATTGATCCGTGACATCAGTACAGATACCAAGTCCTCCATTGAATCTTTCGTTTTTATCAAATACTAATTTTTCAAAAATTCTAAGCCTGACTTTCTCCCCATTTGGTTTTACAAAGTCATATTCTAAATCAATAAATGTTTTATGCTGACTCACTGCATTTTTGACTAGTTCTTTGACATTCAGCGCATCCAGATTACCTTCCTCCTCTTTAAATGCTTCCAGAAAAACTTTTTTCGAATGTCCCAAAATATCTTCCACCTCGTCACTTACTCTTGTGATTTCTCCTTTGTAATTGTGGAAATAAACAAATCCGCGAAGCTCCTTTAATAATATGTTCTGCTGATCAAATAGCTCTGAAATCTCATTGGCATTTTGCTCTAGTAATTTTCTGGACTCCAAGTTATTCTGAAGCGATAATGTGAAAAACACGGCAGTTCCAATCAACAGAATTACGAAGCCTGTAAATAGGAATAAATAAGTACTATAAATACCACTTGTAATCGATTCAGATTCTATCACAAACAACAGAGAGGCATCTTCATAAAAGTCACCAAAATTGAATGGAAACTGAACCAATATTCCTTCACCTCCATCCTCACCTTTTACCCAATCGATCTCATAAATTCCAATTATACCAATCTCCACATCATTCTGAATTTGATTCAGTGACTCACTATCTATTGTCAGGATGTTCTCTTTTGGACCCGGATCCAGATTTTCCAACTTTCCTCCCAGCATCAGTAGTTTACTTCCTCCTTTGTTCAGATAATAATGGGTGACAAAAGCTTTGGTAAACTTTACAGGATTCAGAGAAAAAGTAAGCTCAAATCCATTATTCCTTCCTTTGGTTTTAAACAAAAATTCCCTATCATTTTTCTGCGGGACACTGCCTTCCAATTTGCCTCGTATAAAATCGTTTCTTTCTGTTCTAGTCAAATAGATAACAGAATCCTTGAGATTCACCCAAACCGTGTCTATAAGATCGGGATAGCTATTGAACACCCGCCTGGCGGAATTAGTAAAATCATCCCTATAATCATCACTGTCTAAGTCCTCATCCTCCAAAAATTCGATTAGGTGATTTGCATCTTCACCAAACCTAACCATTTCGATTTCTATTTCGGTAGCAGCAAGTTCTGTTTGTTTCCTTAAAAATTCCCTCTTTGATTTTGTTTCGGCTTCAGATATTGCTTTGAAAAAGCTTACACCCAAAATGATTACCAGAATCACTAATATGCTTCCACCGACAATGGTCAGCCAAAAATCCTTACGGTATCCATCCCTTCTTTTCATAATCATGCCGGATCAATTTCTATCAAATACCAATCTAGTATTGAAAATGGCATGGCATAAGCGGCCTCAGGACTAAATTCTCCTTCAAACAAAAACTTTGTTTCATTCTTCATAATAAAGGATTGTGCCATCATACGAACTTCATTGTTTTTACTGTTGAAGAGATTAAAGTCTGATATGCGAAAATTATCCTGAAGGATAGTTTCTAGGTAGACATGATTTAACAAGGGAGGAAAACTTAAAGCTTCTATTGCTCCTGCGTTTCCTGCTACTATATCTCCTTTGCCATTCACTATTAAAAACTCGCCCTCCTTATTTTCTAAATATCTCCCAATTATTTCATCTACTGTAATATCGATCCCTAAAACTGCATACAATTCTTCACCTTCAAAAACAGGATGGACTAAAGAGAGAATCCATCCTCTTCCGGCTGGATCAATATAGACTTCCGGTATCCAAACTGGCCCTTTTTCCGGATTATGAGTTTTATCCCCTTCGTAAAAAAAATTAAACCTAGTTAGGTCTAAACTTGGGTCAAGTAAAGTTTTCGCATCGTAGGCAGGAAATACACGCGAAATTTGATCGATAGAGTTATAATATACCTGAGCAAGAATGTCGTATTTCTTAAAAGTATTATAAAAGACCGAATCCATCCCATTCGTAATGGTTACGTTTTTTAACGCCTCATTATAATCAGGAGTTGTTTTTAGGATTACAATGGAACTTAATTGATCCGAATCTTTGGGTGTATTTGTTGAGAATCCATTATCGTAGCTGTACTTATCCTTCTCATGAAACTTTTCCAAACTGTCCTTATTTTCCAGTAAGAACTCGAAATGATCTTTCAGGAAAATAATTTCATCATTAAGCCGCGATAGCTCGGACTCCATCTCCCCAATTATAGAATTGTCAAATGAATTATTCAGATCTCTACCATTTTTCTCAGGCGAGCTACAGGAAAACAAAAAAATGAAAATTGGAAAAAGTAAGGCTTGGGTTGCTTTCATAAGTCTTTGCTGAATTGGGAAATTATAAATTTTCCAACTCAGCACGAAATGATTCTCCCATTTCCTTAAACCTCATTTTTACTTTATCAAAAAAAACACCAGCCCAAAAGACCTCTAAATCAGCTTCTTCTAGTACATCAGTTTCTGGAATCTTAAAGGTCTGTTCCATAGGACCGAGCTCAAACTTAACTATGTATTTATTGTTCCAGGAGAACACACTAATGCGTATATCCTCCTGAATAAATTCCTTTACTACTCTCATTAGGCAGTTTTTACTTCTGACGAGAATGTAATATTTGCTTTAAGCGAAGAGGCAACTGAGCAGTATTTCTCCACAGATAACGCTACAACTTTGGCAAATTCCTCTTCCTTGGCGTCGGGTGAAATCAGTATAAATTTCATATTGATATCAGTGTAATAGGCAGGAACACCTTCATTTCGATTTCCTTCTACTTCCACAGTAAAATCAGTAACCGTCCTACGCTTCTTTTTCATCATCAAAACAGCATCTACTGAGGCGCATGAACCCAACGCAGAAAGCAACAAATCCATAGGAGACTGCGCTTTTTTATCCTGAGGATCATACATATCTATCTGAACCACATTTCCTTGTGGGTTTACCGCCTCGTATTCGTGATCCGCTTTCATGCGAACCGTAACATTTCTTTTTGCCATTTTATCTCTTATTAATCTCTAGAATTACTCTTCTTAAGAATATTGTAATCTTCCAATTTTTCAATCTATTTATCAGGTTACATATTCCTTCGGTACTGTCCACCCACTTGATAAAGTGCATGGGTGATCTGTCCAAGTGAACAATACTTTACAGCCTCCATTAGTTCCTCAAATATATTTTCATTCTTCACAGAAACCTTCTTCAATGCCTCTAAGTGCTTATTTACTAATTCTGGGTTTGCAGCATGCAACGTTTGCAAGGTTTTGATTTGAGCTTCCTTTTCTTCTTTCTCCGCTCTGATTACTTCACCTGGAGTGACAGTTGGAGATCCATCTGAGGAGAGGAATGTATTGACTCCAATAATTGGGTATTCTCCAGTATGTTTCAGCATCTCGTAGTGCATACTTTCCTCCTGGATTTTTCCACGCTGGTACATCGTTTCCATTGCACCTAAAACTCCACCTCGTTCTGTAATTCTATCAAATTCTACATAGACAGCCTCTTCAATTAAGTCTGTCAATTCTTCGATGATAAATGCACCTTGAATAGGATTTTCATTCTTCGCTAATCCCAATTCCTTATTGATAATCAATTGAATAGCCATCGCTCTGCGAACTGAAGCTTCAGTAGGCGTAGTGATTGCCTCGTCATAGGCATTCGTATGAAGAGAATTACAATTATCATAAATCGCATAAAGTGCCTGCAGCGTAGTTCTGATGTCATTAAAATCAATTTCCTGCGCATGAAGTGAGCGACCGGAAGTTTGAATATGATACTTCAACATCTGCGAGCGCTCGTTTGCACCGTACTTCAATTTCATGGCTTTTGCCCAAATCCTACGCGCAACTCTTCCTATAACCGCATATTCCGGGTCAATACCATTTGAGAAAAAGAAGGAAAGGTTTGGTGCAAACTGGTTGATGTCCATTCCACGGCTTACGTAATATTCAACGTAAGTAAACCCGTTAGAAAGCGTCAAAGCCAATTGTGTAATTGGATTGGCTCCTGCCTCGGCAATATGGTAGCCCGAAATGGAAACAGAATAAAAGTTACGGATACCCTGATTTATAAAATATTGCTGCACATCCCCCATCAATCTAAGTGAAAACTCTGTGGAGAAAATACAGGTATTCTGTGCCTGATCTTCTTTTAAAATATCAGCCTGAACTGTCCCTCTAACTTTGGAGATTGTATCGGCTTTGATTTTTTGATAAATCTCAGCTGGTAGCACCTGATCACCTGTAACACCCAAAAGCATCAGACCTAGTCCGTTATTGCCTTCTGGAACTTTGGCATTATAGGTAGGCCTCGGAAGATTTTTAGCTTTATAGATTTGATCTATTTTCTGATTTATCTCAGACTCGAGGCCATTTTCTTTGATATAAACTTCGCATTGTTGATCGATGGCTGCATTCATAAAGAATGCTGTCATGGTAGCTGCAGGACCATTAATAGTCATTGACACTGAGGTCATTGGATCTACTAAATTAAAGCCAGAGTATAACTTCTTCGCATCATCTAAACAGCACACGCTCACACCAGAATTCCCTATTTTGCCATAGATATCAGGGCGATGATCGGGGTCTTCTCCATAAAGTGTGACCGAGTCAAATGCTGTGGAAAGACGCTTGGCAGCCATGTCCTTTGATACATAGTGAAAGCGTTTATTTGTACGCTCTGGCCCACCTTCTCCAGCAAACATACGTGTAGGATCTTCTCCTTCTCTTTTGAAAGGAAAAACCCCGGCAGTGTATGGGAATTTTCCCGGGACATTTTCTCGTAGTCCCCATTTCAATACATCTCCCCAAGCATCATATTTAGGCAAGCAAACCTTTGGAATTCTGGAATCAGAAAGTGAAGTTGAATAAGTTTTAATCTTGATCTCCTTATCGCGCACTTTGAAAACATAAAAGTCCTCACTGTATTTTGCAGCTTCTGAAGGCCATTCCTCAAGCCATTTTTTGTTCTTTGGGTCAAACTCAAGCTCTACCTGTGCATACACTTCCTGAAGTTCTTTGATCAAACGATCCTTGTCCTCCACTTTGGTGTTTTCAATTGCTTCAATAGACTTGGTAATGCTATACAATTGCTGAGCAATTTCTTTTTGCTCCTCCACCCATACATCGTAATTTCTATTGATTTCCGAGATCTCCGACAGGTATCTGGTTCTAGCAGGTGGAATAATGTAGATTTTCTCAGAGTTGCCGGCAGTCAGTTCAAAGTCACTTTTCATTTCAGGGTGACTCTCTGCTATTTTAGAAATCAGTGTACGATACAAATGATTCATGCCAGGATCATTGAACTGAGAGGCTATGGTTCCAAAAACAGGTAAATCCTCATCCTTGGCTTCCCAGAGGTTATGATTTCTTTTGAACTGCTTCTTCACGTCACGGATCGCATCCAAAGCTCCTCGTTTATCAAACTTATTCAGCGCAATAACATCGGCAAAGTCGAGCATGTCGATTTTTTCGAGTTGGGACGCAGCGCCATATTCTGGAGTCATCACATAAAGAGAGAGATCTGAATGCTCAATGATCTCTGTATCTGACTGCCCAATTCCTGAAGTCTCTAAAATCACCATATCAAAACCAGCAGCCTTCACTGTATCCACTGCATCCTGCACATATCTTGAAAGCGCCAAGTTAGATTGTCTAGTGGCCAGTGAGCGCATGTAAACACGAGGATGATGAATCGCATTCATGCGAATTCTATCTCCAAGAAGGGCTCCACCTGTTTTTCGCTTAGACGGATCAACTGATATGATAGCCAGTGTTTTATCTTCGAAATCCATAATGAATCTTCGAACCAACTCATCCACTAGAGAAGACTTTCCTGCACCACCGGTTCCGGTAATTCCAAGAATTTGAGTTTTACATTCTTTACTTTGCTCTCTTACTTTTTCCAAAAGCTGAGTGGAATTTTCAGGGAAGTTTTCAAAGGCAGAAATCGCTCGAGCGACATGCTCTTTATTATCCACACCAAGTACAAAGCCTTCCGGAAGCTCATCTCCTATTGCAAAATCACATTGACTTACCAAGTCATTAATCATTCCCTGCAATCCCATGGAGCGTCCATCATCAGGAGCATAGATTCTATTAATGCCATAATCCTGAAGTTCTTTGATCTCTTCAGGAAGTATGGTTCCTCCGCCTCCACCAAAAATCTTAACATGAGCTGCTCCTTTTTCACGGAGCAAATCATACATGTATTTAAAAAATTCCACATGACCACCTTGATATGATGTAATTGCAATTGCCTGCACATCCTCTTGGATGGCGCAATCAACAATCTCCTGCACAGATCGATTATGTCCTAGATGTATCACCTCACAGCCAGTTGACTGAATGATTCGACGCATGATATTGATCGCGGCATCGTGCCCGTCAAACAGAGACGCGGCAGTTACAATTCTAATGTGATTTTTGGGTTTATAGCTCTCAGGAATGGTTGACATCGAGTTGAATTAACTTGGTATAGTATTATTATTCTGCAGCTAACCATGGTTTTCTAGCTAATCTGCTCAGAAGACAAATATAACAATTATAGGCGCTCCACTTTATCTCAACTATATTCGCGAAATATTATTTGGTGTAATAATAGAGCAAATCCGGAAATATAGATTTTGATTTATTCGGCTTCTAGTTAGTTTAGCAAAATAATCATACCCCAATAATCTATGTCCTCTAAACAATATGCTTTTTTCATCTCTCTGACAGCCGCATTAGGCGGTTTTTTGTTTGGTTTTGATACCGCCGTAATTTCCGGTGCAGAGAGGGCAATACAGGAAGTTTGGCAGTTGAGTGACTGGATGCACGGACTTGCCATAGCCTCGGCACTTTATGGCACTGTGATAGGAGCATTGTTTGGGGGAATTCCAGCTGATAAGTGGGGAAGGCAAAAGAGTCTCCTCTGGATAGGTTTATTTTATCTGATTTCAGCAGTCGGATCAGGCCTTGCATGGGATGTCACCTCTTTTACCATTTTTCGATTCATAGGAGGATTGGGAGTGGGTGCTTCTTCTGTAGTAGCCCCAATGTATATCTCAGAAATCGCCCCTGCCAAAAACCGTGGATTGCTGGTAGCACTTTATCAGTTCAATATTGTTTTCGGGATTGTGATCGCTTACGTATCCAATTACTTAATCGGGACAGCTGAAATAGCTCAGGAATGGCGATGGATGCTGGCTGTAGAGGGAGTACCTGCTTTAATTTATAGCGTTTTGATTTTCAGAATTCCTGAGAGTCCTAGATGGTTGATAGGAAAGAAAAATGACCAAGAACAAGCCAGGGCAATTTTAACACGAACAGATCCTGAAGGTGTGGATGATGCTATCCGATTAGCTATAGCAGAAGAAAAGAAAATTGATGAGAGAGGGAGCTTCAAAGCAATTTTTGCGAAGCGATTTCTTCCAACTACGATCATGGCTATCATGTTCGCATTTTTCAATCAAGTTTCAGGTATAAACGCCATCATCTATTTTGCACCAAGAGTATTCGAAATGGCAGGGATTTCCACCGAAAGTGCTTTGATCTCCACCATCGGAATTGGTATTGTGAATTTATTTGCCACATTTCTAGGGCTTTATCTGATCGATAGAATAGGAAGAAAAAAATTGATGTACATGGGTTCAATTGGATACATTATTTCCCTGTCATTAATGGCCTATAATTTCCTTGGTACGGGAATTCCTTCTTTCTGGCTGCCATACTTCGTTTTTGCTTTTATTACTTCACATGCAATAGGACAAGGTTCTGTCATTTGGGTATTTATATCCGAAATGTTTCCAAACGAGCTACGTGCTTACGGTCAATCCATCGGTTCATTCACCCATTGGATCTTGGCAGCAATTATTGCAAATGTCTTTCCGTTCTTTGCCAACCAATTTGGTCCTGGCTACATTTTCTCGTTTTTTGCAGTGATGATGGTTTGGCAATTGCTATGGGTAATGTTCAGAATGCCTGAAACTAAAGGAAGATCATTGGAAGAAATTCATCAAAATATTCATTAATCCATGAAAAAAAAGGTAGTAATATTTGGTGAAATGCTTTGGGACTGTCTTCCTTCCGGGCCTGTGCCAGGTGGAGCTCCCATGAATGTAACCCTCAATCTCCACCAACTTGGATTAGATTCAAAACTTATATCAGCTGTCGGGAATGACAGTGATGGTGAGAAGCTTATCGCATTTTTAAAAACTTTCGATCTTCCCGTAGATTTGATTCAGGTTAATGAAGAGCACGAAACATCCAAGGTACTGGTAAATGACTCGGATCCAGAAAATATCAAATACACGATCGTGTCTCCGGTCGCATGGGATTATGTGGATTGGAATGAGGAAAATGATAATGCGGTATCCGGAGCTGAAGCTTTTGTGTTTGGCACGCTGGGAGTGAGAAATTCACATAGTCTGCAAACCTTGCTTAGACTGCTTCATCACCAAACTCTACGGATTTTCGATGTAAACTTTAGACCACCGTTTTATGATTTTGAGATAATCGAAACCTTACTCGGGTTCACAGATATTCTAAAAATCAATGAAGATGAACTGGGTATTTTTGCTGACTACTTTGACGTAAAGCCAAATGTGGAAAGTGTGTGCAATTACCTTGACACACATTATCCTATGGATTTGATTTGCGTGACGCAAGGATCCAAAGGGGCTCTAATTTATAAAGAAGGGAATATTATTTCTCATGAAGGTTATAAGGTTACAGTCGCGGATAGCATCGGAGCAGGAGATGCATTTCTCAGTGGCTTCATCAAAACTTATCTTGAAGAACAACCTCTTAAGAAAGTTCTTGATTTTGCCTGCAAACTAGGCGCATTTGTAGCCAGCAAAAAAGGAGGCACACCAAGGTATGAGATTTCTGATTTGTAAAAGTGAGAAGTCGCATTGATCAGCCTCTATGTTGAGTTCTGATAAGCGACCTGACCCCAGTAAACAGACCTCTAATTATTAAAATCCTCCTTTAATCTTCTCAGCGGTTTCCGCCAATTCTTCCTTTGAAGGCTTCAACTTGGGTCTGGTGAAATTAATATCATCCATTGTTCTAAGTGGAACAAGGTGCACATGCACGTGAGGAACTTCAAGGCCGATCACAGCAACACCAATTCGTGTACATTTGATCGTTTTATCCATAGCTTTAGCCACCTGCTGCGCAAAAAGATGCAAACCAGAAAGCATTTCCGGTTCCATGTCAAAAATGTAATTGACTTCTTTCTTGGGAACCACCAGAACATGTCCTTGTACCAAAGGCATGATATCTAAAAATGCGATGTAATTTTCGTCCTCAGCCACTATGTAACCTGAGATTTCTCGGTTGATAATTTTGGTGAAAATTGAAGGCATAATCGAATAATAAAAATCCCGACTAATGTCGGGATTGAGTTAGAAAGTGATATCTAAAATTTCGAATTGGAGAGTTCCTGCCGGTGCTTTAACTTCAGCGATTTCCCCTATTTTTTTACCTACTAGACCTTTTCCGAAAGGTGAAGCTAAAGAAATCTTACCCGCCTTTAAGTCAGCTTCCTCTTCAGAAACTAACGTATAGCTTACAGTCATTCCGTTTTTCACATTTTTTATTTTCACGGTAGTCAGAATACCTACCTTAGTGGTATCCAGTTGAGAACTGTCCAAAATCCGGGCATTACCCACTACAGCTTCCAACTTTGCGATCTTCAATTCAAGGTGGCCCTGAGCATCCTTAGCTGCATCATATTCTGCATTCTCGCTTAAGTCACCTTTGTCTCTAGCTTCTGCTATTTGATTGGAAATATCCGTTCTGCCTTTTGTCTTAAGCATTTGAAGTTCGTCCTTCAATCTTTTCAGACCTTCTTCAGTATAGTATTGTATTGTTCCCATATTCTACTCTTCTATTAATTAAGCCACAAAAACAAAGTAACGGTCGCAAGACGTGACCGTTACCTTGTTGTTAGCTTGTATTTGAACTACAAAGATAACAAAGCTTTGAAACAAAGCAAAGCAGGAATTTCATTCTTCACTAAGCATGAACCCCTTATGAAACGGCTAAAAATCAATATGCAGCAAAAAGTAAAACGATTTGGTAAACGCTAAATCATTTTAGTCTAGGTTCCTTTTTAGCCGCAATCCATTCTTTCTCTCCACAAACTTCGCAAGTGATACTGTCAGGGTTTTCCGGCTTAGTTTCCCCGCAATGCTTACAGCAATAAACTCCTCCATTATGAAATGTAGTGACTGGAAAATCATAAATATCTGGTAGAATTGGTAACCCAAAAATCACCTTTTCATCAGAGTAATAGAAAATACTTAGATCTCCTGAAGTCTCCAGATAGGCGAATTCCACCTGCCCCAGATGAGATACGCTATTTTGCCTAAGCTGGGAAAATAACTCATCGTAAGCCAAAGATTCCTTCCGGAATGATTTGTAAAGGATTTTACCATTCTCTATCAATTTCACCGGTTTCCCTTCTACAAATTCTTCTACCTTCTCATATCTACCAGTCAGGTAAGTTATGAGTTTATATAGGCTGATCACAACTATGAAAACTAAAATAGCCGGAAGCAAGGCCACATCTTCATAAAACATGGGGTCGCCAGCGGCAGATCCCAATGAGATAATAATTGCCAGTTCAAAAACAGAAAGCTGCTTGATTCCCCGCTTGCCAGACATCCTTAGTACCAAAAGCACAATAAAAAACATGACAACTGAACGCACAAAGACTTCAGCTAGGAAAGCGTAAGGAATATCTTCACCAATCAAAAGCCTCCTTGCGTCAAAAAGATTTAGAGATTCATTGGATTCCATAACGTGTAAAATATAAGTTGATATTCTCCCAGCACAACAGCTGTTTGTTATCCGAAATATAGGTTCTTTGATGTGACTTTAAACCTAAATTTTACACTATGATTTTGATTGATAGCTTTTCTTCAATTGAAATTAAACCTAACTCAAAATCCATTAAAAAATTCTTAAAAAAATTTATTTTAAATATCTGAGATCCAAAAAATCAAAGTGATTAATTGAGTATTTTAATCACTGACTCTTAAAGTTTTTCTTTATTTTTTTTACCAAGACTTTGTTGATCTTTTCATAAGATTCATATGTCCATCCTGCCACGTGTGGACTAAATAATACATTGTCTCTAGCTGCCAGTTTTTCAAATTCTTCTTTTTGCTCTGAGGTAAATTTCTGAAACTTTTCATTTTCCAATACATCCAGTAGAGCTCCTCGCAAAATACCCTCATCCAGTGCTTCATTTAATGTCTTGAAACTAATTACTTCTCCCCTAGCTGTATTGATCAGCCAGAAAGGTTTTGCAAAACTTTTTAGTTCTTTCATAGTAAAAAAGCCTTTAGTCTCTTGAGTTAGTGGTACATGGATACTCAGAATATCCGCTTCAGCTTTTAGCTTTTCCCACATGACCTCCTGAACGAAATTATCCCCAAAATCCATCTTGTATTTGTCATAAGCGAGGATATTGACTTTAAAACCTTGCAATCTATGGGCAAAGGATTTCCCCATATTTCCATAGCCCATAATGCCTACGGTTTTTCCCATAAGTTCGTGGCCGCGATTTCCCTCTCGGTCCCAGATGCCTTTTCTTACTTCCTGATCTGCTTTTTTAACATTGTTGAAAAGAGCCAATAACATCCCTACTGCATGCTCCGCCACGGCATCACGATTTCCTTTCGCAGCATGAAAGAGTTTAATCTCCCTTTCTGCCATGTAATCCAAGTCTATTTTATCTAGTCCAGCTCCTGCCCTTCCAATAAATTTTAAATTTTTGGCGCGTTCTAGCAGCTCCTTGTCCATAGGAGTCTTGGAACGAATAATAAGCCCATCGTATTCAGCAACGGTTGCCAAGATTTCTTCACGGTTGATTTTGGGCAAATAAATAACTTCATGCCCTATCTTTTGAAGCATAGGCATGATGCTTTCGTGCATTTCGTCAATGATAAGAATCTTCATTTTTTTGAAAGGAATTAAATGTTCAATAAGGACATGGCTACTAAAAAATATACCGCTAGACCAATAAGATCATTTGCTGTAGTGATAAATGGACCTGAAGCTAAAGCTGGGTTTATACCCACTTTGTCAAGAATAATCGGTGTGATAGTTCCCATAAATGATGCAAGGAGCACAACCGAAAATAAAGCGATGGAAACAACCATTGCAAAGGAAACATCAGTTTTATAGAACAGCACGACCACTCCAAAAACGAAAGTTGCCAGAATCAATCCATTTAGAATCGCTACTAAGAGCACTTTGAGAAACCTCTTTGCTAAGGAATCATCGAAAATAGACTTACTGGCAAGTGATTGCACCACAATGGAAGAAGTTTGAATCCCAACATTTCCACCTGTCGCTGTAATTAAAGGTATAAAAAATGCCAGTGCAGTTACCTTGCTAAGGCCTTCTTCAAAAAAGCCTATGAATCCGGCTCCCAATAAACCACCGCAAATACCAATTAACAACCAAGGTAGTCTGGCTTTGGAGAGTTTGATTACACTGTCATATTCATCGACCGTATCCGAAATACCCGTCATCGCCTGTATATCTTCTTCAGCTTCTTCACGGATTACATCCAGAATATCATCCACTGTAATCCTACCAACCAATTTATTTTTGCTATTCACCACAGGTAGTGATTCCAAATCGTACTTACGCATGATCTCCGCTACCTCCTCCTGATCCATATAGGTAGGTACAGAGATTACTTCCTCCTCATAGATATCCTCAATCTTTGTGTCGTCAGAAGCTAAAACTATCCGCTTCAGAGAAACAATTCCCATCAGTTGTTGCCTATTATTTACTACGAAAATGGAATAGATTTTACTTACATTTTCTGCCTGTCGCCGAATCTCATTGATCGTCTGAACAACATTCCAGTTTTTATTTGCACGAATGTATTCCTTCGCCATAATCCCCCCAGCTGTATCTTCATCATATCTTAACAGCTCGAGGATCTGATCGGATTTTACTTTATCCTGAAAGTGGCTGATGATGTCTTCCCGCTCTCTTTCCAAAAAAAGATTAAGAATATCCGCACCATCATCGGAATCCATTAACTCGATGAGATTGGCCATTTCCTGCACTTCCAGTTCCTTCAGGACCCGGTGCTGATTGGTGGCTTCCAACTCAATAATAATATCCGCGGCTAACTGAGCATCCAATACCCGAAGCACGAAGATGGATTCTGCCATCGACAACTCATCGAGAAGTGCTGCAATATCAGCCACATTTACCCCATCCAAAGACTCCTGAATGAAAGTCAAATCTTCTGACTCAATTGCCTCTTGCAGGCTTTCTAAGTATTCTTTCGAAAGTTCAAATTGCTTAATTATTTCCACGGGAAGCTTCGATAGTCTGAGTTAAAAATATAAAATCGGCCACATCCAGCTGTTCGGCTCTTAAATCCAAAATGGGATTTGAATTAAAGTCAGCAGGGAGACTAAAAGGTTTCATGCAGTTTCTGAGCGTTTTCCTCCTGTTTCCAAAACCTGCTTTTACTACCTGTTTGAAAAGCTTTTCGTTGCAATCCAATTTGTCTGTAGCATTTCTTGTAAGGCGGATCACTCCTGAGTTGACTTTGGGAGGAGGGTCGAAAACATGTGGCGGAACAGTAAATACATATTCTATATCATAATATGCCTGTAGGAGTACTGACAATATTCCGTAGTCTTTATTTCCTTTTGGCGAAGCTATTCGCTCAGCTACTTCCTTCTGTAGCATACAAACCACTTCAGTTACCTGATCTTTGACTTCCAATACTTTGAAGAAAATCTGGGAAGAAATATTGTATGGGAAATTTCCTGCGATGGCAAACTTATCTGGAAATGCTTCTTCAAGATTCATTTTAAGGAAATCTCCTTCAATGATCCTATCTTCCAATTCCGGATATTTTTTATGAAGGTAGACTATTGATTCTTTATCTATATCTATGAGATGCAGATCGAGATTCACTTTCAAAAGGAAATCAGTAAGCACTCCCATACCAGGACCTATTTCCAGGACTTTAGATACTCCACCATGCCCTTTGACCGCTTGAGCTATTTGCTCCGCAATACCCAAATCGGTCAAAAAATGCTGTCCCAAGTGTTTCTTGGCTTTGACCTTTTCCATCGACTAGCTCAGATAATTTTTTATAAATTGCGAAATCAAAATTAAGATAATAATTCTAAAGGACTAGCTAACTGACTCAGGCTTGACCAAAGCTTAACAACTAGCCCACATAATATTTTATATGCATCAACGAAAGATCAAACCCATTATCGGGATAAGTATTGGCGACATCAATGGAATCGGTGTGGAAGTCACCATGAAAGCTTTGCTGGACAATCGAACCTATAAGTCCTTCACTCCCTTGATTTATGCTCATGGAAAAGCATTTACTTTCTATAGAAAAGTTTTAGGGTTGGATGATTTTAATTTTTCCCAAATCAGAAGTATTGACGAGATCCAACACAAACGGATCAATGTCATCAACGTAAGCGAAGATTGTCCTGAGGTAATCCCTGGAGTAGAGACTCATGAGGCAGGGAAATTTGCCTTGGCAGCCTTGAGAATGGCTGTAAATGATCTGAAAGAAGGAAACATACAAGGTCTGGTAACAGCACCACTGAATAAAAACAATGTTAATTCAGAAGAATTGCATTTTATAGGTCATACAGAATTCATCACTGAAGCAGTAGGATCCAAAGAAAGCTTGATGCTGATGGTTGCTGAGCAACTCCGTGTCGGCTTAGTCACTGGTCATGTTCCTTTATCAAAAGTGGCAGACAATGTAACTCAGGAGCGAATTATCCAAAAAGCCACTATTTTGCTAAACTCACTGGAAAAGGATTTTGGCATCAATAAGCCAAAAATCGCAATTCTTGGCCTAAATCCACACGCGGGAGAAGATGGACTTTTGGGTGAAGAAGAAGAGCAAATCATCAAACCTGCAATTCACACCTTAAAGGATCAAAACAAAATGGTATTTGGCCCCTATCCCGCTGATGGTTTTTTCGGGATGGCTCATCAGACAAAATTTGACGGGATATTAGCTATGTATCATGATCAGGGATTAGTACCTTTCAAATCCATGGCGTTCAGCACTGGAGTTAACTTTACAGCAGGATTGCCTATTGTGAGAACTTCCCCGGACCATGGCACTGCGTACAATATCGCAGGTAAAAATGTCGCAGACGAAGGCTCTATGCGCGCTGCGATTTTCTTAGCATCGGACATTATTCAACAACATAACCCGCAGGAGTTAGAGGATTAAGAAGGAAAACCAGAGATTTATTGAATTAAACCAAAGATTATTTCAAGATCTCTTTCATCCTTTTATAATTATTCACTATTTTTGCGGTCTTAAATCGAGAGGAGGTATCGTGAAATTCTGGAGAACATTTGATATTGAGGTCATTAAGTTCCTCGAAGGCATCCACGAAATTGACTTCGAAATTGGAGATTCATTTTTCCAACACTTCGAAGACAATGAATTAGTCGAAAAAGGCAAGCTGACCGCACGGGTCATCATGAAAGTCGGAGCAAACGTAATTGAAATGGATTTTCATATTGCAGGAACAGTCATACTGACTTGCGATAGAAGTCTGGAGCTATTTGAACAACCTCTGGATTTTCATGAAAAGATGATCTACAAATACGGAGCGGAAGAAAAAGAAATCGATGAAAACGTCATTATGATTACTAGGGATACTCCCAAAGTCAATGTCGCTCAGTTGATTTACGAATTTATTTTATTGGCTTTGCCTCTGAAAAAAATTCACCCGGATTACAGAAACGAAATGGATGATGAGGAATACGAAGGAGAAGGAATCTACGCTTATATAGATGGGCAGGATTCCAGCAGCTCGGAAGATGATTCAGAATCCGATGAAGATAATACACCAGTCGATCCTAGATGGGATCTTTTAAAAAAGTTAAAAAACAAGGAATAATCATAAACCACGCATAAAATGGCACATCCTAAACGAAAAATTTCGAAAACCAGAAGAGATAAGAGAAGAACTCATTACAAGTTAGAGGCTCCAGGTTTGGCTAAATGTCCTACTACAGGCGAAATGCACCTTCCGCACAGAGCTTTCTGGTTGGACGGTAAATTGTACTACAAAGGACAGGTTATCATCGAAAAAGAAATCTTGGCTTAATCAGCCACATAAATCTGAAAAAATCCATTTGCTAATTGCAGATGGATTTTTTTGTTTTTACCCTTATTCAATCTCCGTATTAAGTAGGGCTATTACTTTCCATTGATGGATTTCTTTTGGTTCAGAATGACAATTGTAATATTTTTGCCTTCCTTACAGGATAGAAAACATCCATAACATACAGCTCGAGATGATTATGATTTGATCATCTTAGCTTAAACCCAGCATAATGGACAAACTCAGAGCCATGATCACCGGAATACAAGGATACGTTCCGGAATATAGGTTGACTAACAAAGAACTTGAGAAGCTTGTAGATACGAACGACGAGTGGATCGTCTCAAGAACAGGAATAAAAGAAAGAAGAATACTTAAAGGAGAAGATCAAGGCACCTCTGTAATGGGAGCCGAAGCTGTAAGAGGTCTTTTAGAAAAAACCGGAACGGATCCCCTTGATGTGGATTTGATCATTTGTGCAACAGTGACTCCTGACATGCCATTTCCTGCCACAGGTAATTTTATCGCAAATCTAGTCGGTGCAAAAAACAGCTACAGCTTTGATGTAGGTGCTGCCTGTTCCGGGTTTTTATTTGCATTGCAGATGGGAAGTCAGTTTATACAGACAGGAACTCACAAGAAGGTTATCGTGGTAGGAGCAGATAAAATGTCTTCGATAGTTGATTACACTGACCGTGCTACTTGTATTCTTTTTGGCGATGGAGCTGGCGCTGTAATGCTGGAACCTACCACAGAAGATTACGGTATCATGGATGCTATACTGAAATCTGACGGATCAGGCGCTCCTTACCTTCACATGAAAGCCGGAGGCAGTAATAGACCAGCAACACACGAGACAGTCGACGCCAAAGAACACTTTGCTTATCAGGAAGGCTCTACAGTATTTAAGTTTGCTGTAACTAATATGGCAGATGTTAGCGCCGAAATTATGCAGAAAAACAACTTGACTGGTGAAGACATTGCCTGGTTAGTCCCTCATCAGGCTAATATGAGAATTATCAATGCAACGGCGAACCGTATGGGGATCGGATCCGAAAAGGTGATGATGAATATAGAAAAATACGGGAACACTACTGCCGCTACCATACCACTATGTCTGTGGGATTACGAAAGCAAATTGAAAAAAGGTGATAATTTAATCATGGCAGCCTTTGGAGGCGGATTTACCTGGGGTTCCATTTATCTAAAATGGGGCTACGACCCAAAATAATTTTATTAAAACAATACGATAATACTTTATGGCTAGTACCGCAGATTTTAAAAACGGACTTTGTCTGGTGATGAACAATGATATCTACACTATTGTAGAGTTTCAGCATGTCAAGCCTGGCAAAGGTCCTGCATTTGTGAGAACAAAAATGAAAGGAATCACTTCTGGGAAGACTCTTGATAAAACTTTCAGTGCTGGGGAAAAAGTAGAAACTGCCAGAGTGGAAAAAAGACCACATCAGTTTCTCTATGCAGATGACATGGGTTATAACTTTATGGACACTACCTCTTTTGAGCAGATTTCTATTGACGAGAAATTAATAGAAAGAGCCAATCTGCTGAAGGATGGTCAACTGGTGGATATTTTGATTCATGATGAGACTGAAACACCACTTGCAGTGGAGCTTCCTCCTTTCGTAGAATTGATGATTACCTACACAGAGCCCGGCATCAAGGGGGATACAGCGACAAATGCTCTAAAACCTGCTACCGTGGAGACAGGCGCTACAGTGATGGTTCCATTGTTCGTAGAGCAAGACATTCTTATCAAAGTGGATACTCGGGACGGTTCCTACTCAGAAAGAGTAAAATAACTTAGTTAAGCTGTCTGATTTCATTAAATTACACAGCTTTATTCTTTTAAAAAATCATTCTAAAATGCCTTTTGGCACACCTAAATAAATAGACCTATGAAAGCAAAAGAGATTCAGGAGTTGATTGATTACATCTCCAATTCTGGTTTGGCGGAAGTTAAAATCAAAACTGACGAGTTTGAACTTTCTATTAAAAAATATGCTGATTCCTCTGCCCCTAGAATGGTGGAAGCTCCCGCACCAGCTCCTATCGCAGCACCAGCCCCAGCTCAACCGGCAACACCACAAGCTTCGGCTCCTACTCCTGCAGCAGAGGCGGCTCCATCAAATTTGGTAGAGATCAAATCCCCAATGATCGGAACTTTCTATCTTACCTCAAGCCCGGATGCTGATCCTTTTGTAGCAGTGGGAGATACTGTAAAAGCTGGAGAGACAGTGTGCATAATAGAAGCAATGAAGCTTTTCAATGAGATCGAATCTGAAATTTCAGGGAAAATCGTTAAAATTTTGGTGAGCAATTCTACGCCTGTAGAATATGATCAGCCCTTGTTCCTTGTAGATCCAGCGGGTTAATTTTTTAATTAAAAATAAATAGCTGTGTTTAAAAAAATACTAATTGCCAATAGAGGCGAAATTGCACTCAGAATAATCCGTACCTGTAAAGAAATGGGGATTGAGACTGTGGCTGTCTACTCTACTGCGGATAAAGATAGTTTACACGTAAGGTTTGCTGATGAAGCAGTTTGCATAGGTCCGGCACCGAGCCGAGAATCCTACCTAAACATCCCAAGAATTATTGCTGCTGCAGAGATTACCAATGCAGATGCTATACATCCAGGATATGGATTCCTTTCAGAAAATGCAGAATTTTCTAAAATCTGTGAAGAGTACGGAATCAAGTTTATAGGTGCCAGTGCTGAGATGATCAATCAGATGGGTGACAAGGCTACTGCCAAAGCAACCATGAAAGCGGCTGGTGTTCCTACCATTCCAGGTTCAGAGGGAGTTTTGGAAACTATGGAGCAAGGCATCAAGCTTGCCAATGAAATGGGATATCCAGTTATCCTAAAAGCAACCGCCGGAGGTGGTGGACGAGGAATGCGTATTGTGAAGGAAGAAGCTGGTTTCAAAAAAGCTTGGGACGACGCAAGAATGGAATCCGGTGCAGCCTTCGGAAACGACGGCTTGTATCTTGAAAAATACGTTGAAGAACCTCGCCACATAGAGATTCAAATTATTGGAGATAAAACTGGTAAAGCATGCCATCTCTCAGAAAGAGATTGCTCTATTCAGAGAAGACACCAGAAATTAGTTGAGGAGACCCCTTCCCCATTTATCACTGACGAACTTCGTGAAGCTATGGGAAAGGCTGCTATCAAAGGCGCTGAAGCTATTGGTTACGAAGGAGCCGGAACCGTGGAATTCCTTGTCGATAAGCATCGCAATTTCTTTTTCATGGAGATGAATACCCGAATTCAGGTAGAGCACCCAATCACTGAAGAAGTTACAGATTTCGACTTGATCAAAGAACAAATCAAAGTAGCAGCTGGTGAGACGATTTCCGGAAGAAATTACTATCCAAAGCTTTACGCCATGGAATGTAGAATCAACGCAGAAGATCCTGCTCATGGTTTTAGACCTAGTCCAGGTAAAATTCAGAATCTTCATATTCCTGGTGGACGTGGAGTTAGAATTGATTCGCACGTATATGCAGGCTATGTCATTCCTCCTAATTACGATTCGATGATAGCCAAGCTGATAGTCAGTGGCCAATCAAGAGAAGAAGTAATCGTGAGAATGAAAAGAGCTTTGGAGGAATTTGTAATTGACGGTGTAAAAACTACAATTCCTTTCCATATCGCATTACTGGAAAATGAACAATTTAAGGAAGGTAACTTCACTACGAAATTCTTAGAAGACTTCGATTTCTCTGTAATCAAAGGATAATCAATAGTTACCTCAATTGAAAAGCTGCCTTTAAGTAGGCAGCTTTTTTTGCTTATATATCATCTGGACCAATAGGTCCATGCTAAAGTGGCACCCAAGCTTTCCGTCTAACTTTGATATACTCTATTTGATTTATAGGAATACGAATGGCCTTAGGTTGGTTTAACTTTTTGCCTCCATCCTTCCATACTTCTCCAAAGAGATACCCTCCCTCTCCTCTAGCAAAGACCAAGTAGGCCATCTTCATACCCTTTCTTGCTACTTTTATTTCTTCACCTTCCAGAATGTTTTGAAGTCCTAGGATTTCATCTGCAAGTTCAGGAGTCTCAATTATATACTTTGGATTAAGACTGTTGTGATTTTTGTAAGCCTTGCAGGAAGTTAGGAAAAGAATAGATTGTTAAAATGAAAAATGAAGCTCGTTTTTTCATTGCCAATTTTAGCCTTTGTTTAATCTAAACTTCTAATTAGTAAAACTATAGAACCTAAAAAATAAAACTTACTTCTGCAAAGTAGATGCTTGAAATTCATTAATTGCAAAATCTAAAATTTGCAAAACTTTCTTTTGTTAAATGATATTTTCACTTAAGTTATTGCCATTCAATTAAAAAACGAATTCAAAAATCTTCTGATCAGGATGCTATTTGTCCAAATTATCACTAGTTTGAAAATGTTTTAACCAGTGATCTGACCCAAAAATGACTTTCCCCACTATCAATAGACTTTTGGCATTAACTTGCCTCGGATTCACGATTTTTAGTTGTAATACAAAGCAGTCCAGCGAAATACAACTTTCGGAGATCGAACAGGTCAGCTACAACTTCCATATTCGGCCTATACTTTCTGACAAATGCTTTGCTTGTCATGGTCCGGATGCAAATAAAAGAGAATCAGATCTTAGGTTAGATACAGAAACTGGAGCTTTTGCAGCTTTGAAAGATGACCCCAGTCAATTTGTAATTAAGCCAGGCAACCTAGAAGAATCTACTGTTTATCATAGAATCACTTCCGAAGACCCAGGAGAGCTCATGCCTCCGCCAGAGTCAAATCTTGCCTTATCTAACACGGAAATAGAGCTAATCAAAAAATGGATTGAGCAGGGTGCCAAATACGAACCACACTGGGCTTTTGTACCAGCAGAAAAATCCCCTCTTCCTGAAGAAACTGCCTGGACTACAAACGAAATTGATCGCTTTACCTTAAAGAAAATGAAGGAAAAAGGCCTTCAGCCAAATCCAGAAGCTGAGCCTTATGAATTAATTAAAAGAGCAAGTCTAGATCTTACAGGCTTACCTCCTAGCCCAGAAGTATTGGATAAGTTTGGTGATTTCTCAGGAGAAAATTCTTATGAAGATTTACTGGATGGATTACTTGCTGATCCAGGTTTTGGAGAAAAACTAGCTATACTCTGGATGGATATATCCCGATATTCAGATAGCTACGGTTATCAGGATGATAATATCCGCACGCAGTGGCCATACCGTGACTGGGTGATTCATGCGTTCAATGAAAACATGCCATATGATCAATTTGTCACCTGGCAACTTGCTGGAGACCTTTTGCCAGATCCTAGCAAGGAACAAATATTAGCAACTGCATTCAATAGAAATCATAAGTACACTGAAGAAGGTGGTGTAATAGACGAAGAATACAGAATCGAGTACGTGCTGGATAAAACCAATACGGTAAGCAAGGGACTTTTAGGAGTCACTATGGAGTGCGCTCAATGTCACGATCACAAGTACGATCCTTTCTCGCAGAAAGAGTATTATCAGATGTTTGCCTTTTTTAATAATTCTCCTGAAAAAGGATATGAAGGTGACGTCTCTCAATCAAAGCCCGCTAAAACCCCGATTCTATGGGTGGACCAGGAAGATCTTTCTGGGGTAATGAGTTTCATTAACTATTCTGACACTACTAAACTGAGTGTTTCAGTAATGGGAGAATTAGAGGAACAAAGACCTACCTACATTCTGGATAGAGGTGTTTATGATGCTCCAACAGTGGAAGTTGAGCCATCTACGCCAATTTCGATCATGGAGTTCTCTCCAGAATTGGAAAAGAACCGTTTAGGACTTGCCAATTGGATTACTGACAAAAAGAATCCGCTGACTGCCAGAGTGTTTGTTAATTTGATGTGGCAGGAGATTTTCGGCCAAGGAATTGTCAAAACTGCTGGTGATTTTGGTATGCAGGGTGATCTACCGACGCACCCAGAACTTTTGGATTGGCTGGCAGTTGATTTCATAGAAAATGGCTGGGATATAAAAAGGTTGATGAAGCAAATACTCACCTCGTCAACCTACAAGCAAAGCGCTGTTATCACAGAAAAGCATCTCAACACCGACCCAGCAAACCTCTACTTAGCAAGAGCTCCCCGACTTAGACTACCTGCCGAAAACATTCAGGATTTGGTATTGGCTAGTAGTGGATTGCTTGTAAGAAAGCTTGGTGGACCTAGTGTTAAGCCTTATATGCCAGAAGGAATCTGGGAGGCTGCCACTTCTGGAAGAGGTGTATTGGCAACCTATGTTCAAGACAAGGGAGATAAGCTTTATAGAAGAGGGTTATACAATTTCATCAAATTAACTGTGCCCCCACCAAAAGCTATCATTTTCGATTCGAGCAATCGGGATCGATGTGAGATTGGTAGAAGCAGAACAAATACCCCACTACAAGCACTAGTAATGATGAATGACCCTATGATTTTGGAGGCATCCAGAGTCTTGGCGAGTAAGATGTGGGAGGAAAATAAAGAAGAGGAAAAAGCAATTGCGACCTCTTTCAAACGCATAGTTTGTAGGGATTTAACAAGTAAGGAGATGTCTATCCTACTCTCCTATTATGAAGACCAATTAAATCGATTTAATGAAAATCCAGATCAGATTCTTTCGACTTTAAGCGTCGGAGAATATCCTCTGGAAGAGAAAAACATAAACCCAGAAACTGCAGCGCTCATGCAAGTAATTGTAAGTATTTACAATCTGGAAGAAACTATTACCAAGAGCTGATATGGAAAAGGAAATATTAGAAGAAGGGATGAATCACAACCGTAGAAAATTTCTATCGAGACTTAGTCTTGGAGTAGGAAGTCTTGCATTGGGTTCATTATTGGTACCTGATCTTTTCTCAGGAAAATCAGAGGCAGAAGATGCCATGATGAATGCATTGCCTCACTTTGCTCCAAAAGCCAAAAGAGTGATTTATCTGTTTCAAAATGGCGCTCCAAGTCAACTGGAATCTTTTGATTACAAACCAGAATTGATCAAAAGAATGGGAGAAGAACTTCCTGAGTCCATTCGCGGGACTCAAAGACTAACAGGAATGACTGCTGGTCAATCTTCTTTCCCATTAGTTGGGTCTAATTATAAGTTTAATCAATACGGAGAATCAAGGGCTTGGATTTCAGAAGTTTTCCCACATACAGCTGGAATAGTGGATGATATCTGTATTGTGAAATCCATGCACACAGATGCCATCAATCACGACCCGGCACTTACATTTTTCCAAACTGGAGCTCAGGTTGGAAACCGTCCGAGTATGGGGTCTTGGCTGAGTTATGGTTTGGGATCTGAGAACAGCAACTTACCTGCGTTTTCTGTTCTACTGAGCCGAGGACGTGGAAATGGCCAAGGTGTGTATTCTAAACTTTGGAGCAATGGCTTTTTGGATGCTACTCACCAAGGCGTTCAGTTTTCAAACTCTGAAGACCCGGTCCTATATCTGAAAGATCCAGAATCAATGAGTCGCTCGGAAAGACGCAAAATGATTGATCAGATTGCAGCCATGAATGACATTAGCATGCAGCAATTCAATGATCCTGAAATAGCAGCTAAAGTGAAGCAGTATGAGATGGCGTACCGTATGCAAACTGCTGTTCCGGAAATGACTGATATTTCCAAAGAGCCAGAGAGCATCATCAAACTTTATGGACCAGATTGTTTGGTTCCAGGCACCTATGCTGCCAATTGTCTTCTTGCGAGAAAGCTTTCTGAAAGCGGTGTTCGCTTCGTGCAGCTCTATCATCAGGGTTGGGACCAACATGGCAATTTGCCAAATGAAATGCGCCTACAAGCTGAAGACGTAGATCAAGCATCTGCTGCACTAATTACAGATCTCAAGCAACGAGGTTTATTGGATGAGACACTAGTTATCTGGGGTGGTGAATTTGGAAGAACTAACTACTGTCAAGGAAAAATACAAGTTGACAATTACGGTCGTGATCACCATCCTAGAGCCTTCTCTATTTGGATGGCCGGCGGCGGTGTGAAGTCAGGAATGGTCTATGGGGAGACAGACGATTTTGGTTACAATATTTCCGAAAACCCAGTTCACGTACATGATTTCCAAGCAACAGTCCTTCACTTGATGGGAATCGACCACGAGCGAATGACCTATAAGCACCTAGGACGTAGATATCGACTAACGGATGTCTCAGGTAAAGTTGTAAAAGACATAATTGCTTAAAATCAATATGCTCAAGATTTCTTCGATCAGATCCTTTCTGGAAAGCACCCTTTTTATCTGGATAGGACTCACGCTCATCATTACCCTAGCGGGAAATGCACTCGTATTACCAGATTGGCTTCAGGTTGTTGGAAGAAGCCATCCTATTCTATTACATTTTCCCATAGTGCTGCTCTTAATGGGTTTACTTTTCTTCTGGATTCCAGGAATTGACAAAAAACCCGAGATTAGAGAAATCGGAGAAATCAGCTTTTTGGCTGGTTGCAATTTTGCTGGAATCACGGTGCTAGCAGGATTGATTTTAGCCCAAGAAGAGTATACAGGTGAGATTTTAACCTGGCATAAATGGGGAGGCTTAATTGTTTTCGCTGGTTGTGTTTTACTCTATTTTTTCAGATCTATCAAGGCAAATCTTATGCGCTTATCCAGCGTGGCTCTAGCTATTGCCATCATAGCTACGGGACATTGGGGCGCAGGATTAACACATGGCGAGGATTTTCTTTTGGCTCCTATTCAGTCTAAGGACATCGAGGTAATTCCGCTAGCAGAAGCAGAAATCTTTGGAGATGTGGTGCAGCCAATTTTACAGGCTAAATGTATCAGTTGCCATAAAGAAGGAAAGATTAAAGGAGAGCTGAGAATGGATCATATCGAAGGTTTGCAAAAAGGCGGTAAATCTGGGCCATTTGTTTTAGCTGGAGATTTTGAGAAGTCCATGCTCATCCAGAGAATCAATCTTCCTGAAGATGATAAAAAACATATGCCCCCTAAGAATAAGGCACAGTTGACAGATGAAGAGTTATTAATCCTTAGTGAATGGGTTGCCTCAGGAGCTAGTTTTGAACAGAAATTGGTTACCCTTCCTGCTAAAAACGAATTGTACCAACTGGCATCTGTGAAGTTTGAAGGAAATAAAATCTATTCCTTCGACCCTGCAGATCCAGACGATATCAAAGAATTAAACACATCTTTTCGATCAGTTCAGCCGCTTTTCCCTGAGTCACCTGCATTGGATGTCTCCTACTTTGGCATTTCAGCTTTTCAGCCTGAATCGCTCTCCGACCTCAAAAGGGTAAAAGACCAAATCGTTCGATTTAGCCTCAATAAGATGCCTTTGGCTAGTGTTGATCTCAAATTCTTGAAGGATTTTCAACATCTGGAAGAGCTTCAATTAAACTTTACCGAACTGAATGCAGATCAATTAAAGGTTATTTTCAGTCTGACTTCGCTTGAAGTTTTGGCAATTTCAGGAAATACGATAGATGAAAAATCACTGGAGGATCTTACTAAAATGATTTTCTTGAAAAAGCTTTTTGTATGGCAAACTGGCCTGAGAGAAAAAGACCAAGAAATGCTAAAGAAAGCACTTCCTGAAACTGAAATTGACTTTGGATTTGATGGAAAAGGGATAATCTATGAATTGAATAGCCCTATCATTTCACAAGCAGAAATGATCTACCAAGACAGCTTGAAAATTGTTCTTTCGCATCCAATCCCAACTGCAGAAATTCGCTACACACTTGATGGAACTGAACCTGACAGTATTACTGGAAAAGTTTATTCAGAGCCGATTTTCACCAAAAGCACTGGAAAAATCATTGCAAAAGCTTACGCATCCGAATGGAAAGGCTCAAAACCATCAGAATCAATATTCATACATTCAGGAATCCAACCAACTGAATCAGTTTTGGTTAACGATCCAAATCCAAAATATAAAGCCACAGGTGTTGCCACGCTGTTTGATTTGGTAAAAGCTGAAGCACCAAACCATAGCCAAAAATGGTTAGGATTTCAGGATGATCCGATGGTTTTGGAAGTAAGCTTTGAAAAGGAAAATAACCCAAAAGAAATCTCTCTTAGCCTTTTGTACAACGAAGGCGCCCATATCTTCCCTCCATCCAAAGTACTTGTACAGGGCTGGGAAAATGGAAGATGGACCCAGCTGGCAATTAATACTCCTAGTCCTTCTACCCAAGGCGCTCCTGCAAGATCCGAATTACTCAAACTTGCGCTGGAAAACACAAATTATGAAAAGCTAAAAATCACATTATCTCCCCTTCAAAGTTTACCAAAATGGCATCCAAACTCGGGAAGTAAGGGTTGGGTATTTGTAGATGAGGTGATTTTCAATGAGTAATAAAGGAATTCAATTTTCCTCCTTGCTCAGAATTTTCTTATACATTTCTATATTCTCCATGATATTGTTCTCTAGCTTTGGCTCTTCAATATCTTTTATTTTTTGCATCTCATTATAAATGATTTGAGCCACCAGAACCCGCGCAGCTTCTTTATTGTCCGAAGGAATAATGTACCAAGGCGCATGTTCTTTGGAGGTCTTATTAATAGCTTCCTCATAGCACTTTTGGTAGTCATCCCAGCGTTCTCTCTCCTTTAGATCACCTGGAGAAAACTTCCAATTATGCTTTGCCTTGTTCAAGCGGCGAAGCAACCGCTGCCTTTGTTCTTCTTTCCCTAGGTGTAGGAAAAATTTGAAAATGATGGTTCCGTTATCGCTAATTTGTTTTTCAAAATTGTTGATCTGCTCAAAGCGTTTTTCCCAAAAATCAAAAGTGATATCATCCACAGAATTAATTCCTGGGATGTTTTCTCCCAGAATATATTCTGGATGGACTCGAGTCACTAAGACATTCTCGTAATGAGTCCTGTTAAAAACACCATACTTTCCTCGTTGAGGCAAAGCAATTACATGTCTCCAGAGAAAATCATGTTGAAGTTCCAACTTTGATGGAGTCTTAAAACTGTGGACTACAACTCCCCGCGGATTGAATTCTTTAAAAACTTCCCTAATCAAGCTGTCCTTACCAGCAGTGTCCATGCCCTGCAGACAGATCAGTACTGAATATTTATTATGGGCATACATGATATCTTGATGCTCGCTGAGTTTTTCCCGCAATTTATTAAGTTCTTTTTCCTTCTTTTTTTCCGAAGCTTCAAGATCAATGGAGGTAGGGATTTCTTTTAGAGAGATAGACTTCGTTACTTTAAAGGAATCAGCTGAAATATCTTTCATGCGTTTTTTAATTTTTAGTGGATAATGAGTGGGTCATTAAGAAAAGAACAAGATAATATTTTATCTTACCCCTACAGAAAAACGCCATCATTTTACCCCAATTCACCAACCTTAAAATGGTACAAAATTCTATTTCTCCAGGCATGACTAATCGGTACCTGGCTCTTGACGTGCTCCGTGGCTTGACTATTGCCTTTATGGTCATAGTCAACACAGCCGGAGATTGGACCAATCTCTTTGCTCCTCTTGCTCATGCTAAGTGGCATGGCTTCACTCCCACTGATTTAGTATTCCCAACTTTTCTATTTGTTGTAGGCAATGCTATGAGCTTTTCCATGAAAAAGCTTCAGCAAATGAATCCTGCGGAATTTTTCAAAAAGGTAGGAAAAAGAACAGCTTTGATTTTCCTGATCGGCTGGTTGCTAAACGCATTTCCATTTTATGAACTATCTGATACTGGGGCTATGAGTATTAAGGACTTTACAGAAGTCCGACTTTTTGGAGTGCTTCAGCGAATTGCACTTTGCTATTTCTTTGGAGCGATAGTACTTTATTATGGAGGAATAAAGGGTGCCTGGATTTTCAGTGGAATCTCACTTATAGGTTATTGGGTGGTAATGTATTTCTTTGGCGATTCTGCTGATCCATATGGCCTTACTGGAAATGCTGCAATCAAGCTAGATTTAGCGCTGATCGGACCTGAAAGAATGTATGGCGGAGAAGGAATTCCTTTCGATCCTGAAGGTATTCTCAGCACCTTACCCGGAATCGTAAATGTTATCGCTGGCTATCTAGCCGGTATGATGATCCAAAAACTTGGTAATTCCGTGAAAACGATCAAGAAATTACTGGTTATGGGATTGATATTAATCATAGTAGCTTACATCTGGGATATATTTTTTCCGATCAACAAAAAAATCTGGACCAGCTCATATGTTCTTTTGACCATTGGGATTGACCTTATTTTATTGGCGATCATGGTGGTGATTATTGAAATCAAAAACTGGAAAGGTTGGACTTATTTTTTCGAAGTTTTTGGAAGAAATCCCCTGATTCTATATGTGCTATCGGGACTGGTTATTCGAATACTAGGTATGATTCCAATGGGAGAAACAACACTACGCGGTTTTATTTACACTAATTTCTATACAACCTGGCTGTCGCCAAAAATGGCTTCATTTCTATTTGCATTTAGTTATATGCTGCTCATTTGGCTAATCGGACTATGGATGGATAAAAGAAAGATCTATGTAAAAGTGTAAAATGTAATATTCTGATAATAAGTCTTTTGCCCAAAAACCGTAACTTATTGGTGTTTTTTAATTAACCCAATATTTTTATGATTCTGAAAATTGGAGTTTATAATGTAGAATGGATGAGAGATCTGTTTGACACAGAGGGAATTCCTAAAACAACTGGCAAAGAGCTTATTAGAAGTCAGCAATTGGCTGAGGTGATCCAGACAATGGACCCAGAT
>TARA_R110002012_G_scaffold60951_4_pt1 | contig 34701 bp, 33 predicted proteins | sample TARA_R110002012 | Tara Oceans TARA_R110002012 (sample SAMEA4396515) | marine metagenome | biome: Westerlies Biome; feature: [DCM] deep chlorophyll maximum layer (ENVO:01000326); material: water (ENVO:00002006), including particulate matter (ENVO:01000060) such as... | depth 40 m
CTATGATGTCGTAGTTGTGGGGGCAGGCGGTGCTGGCCTGCGTGCGACACTTGGCATGGCCGAGCAGGGATTGAAAACCGCCTGCGTCACCAAGGTGTTCCCGACACGGTCCCATACGGTTGCAGCGCAGGGTGGCATTGCCGCGTCGCTTTCCAACATGGGCCCCGATAACTGGCAGTGGCACATGTATGACACGGTCAAGGGGTCTGACTGGCTGGGCGATACCGATGCGATGGAATACCTTGCTCGCGAAGCCCCAAAAGCGGTGTACGAGCTGGAACATTACGGCGTGCCGTTTTCGCGTACCGAAGCCGGAAAGATCTATCAGCGCCCGTTTGGCGGCCATACAACCGAATTCGGCGAGGGCCCCCCGGTGCAACGTACCTGTGCTGCGGCGGACCGTACTGGTCATGCCATTTTGCACACACTATATGGGCAGTCGCTAAAGCACAGCGCGGAATTCTATATCGAATATTTCGCCATTGACCTCATCATGTCCGAGGATGGGGTATGTCAGGGTGTACTGTGTTGGAAGCTTGATGATGGCACGATGCATTTGTTCAACGCCAAGATGGTGGTGCTGGCCACCGGCGGCTATGGTCGGGCATATTTTTCGGCGACTTCCGCCCATACGTGCACTGGTGACGGGGGCGGTATGGCAGCGCGTGCCGGGTTGCCGCTGCAAGACATGGAATTTGTACAGTTCCACCCCACTGGTATTTACGGTGCCGGTTGTTTGATCACAGAAGGGGCGCGCGGCGAAGGCGGGTATCTCACCAACTCCGAAGGTGAACGCTTCATGGAGCGTTACGCACCGACTTACAAAGATCTCGCCAGCCGCGATGTGGTGTCGCGGTGTATGACAATGGAAATCCGCGAAGGGCGCGGTGTGGGGGCGGCCAAAGATCACATCCATCTGCATCTTAACCATTTGCCCAAAGAAACGCTGGACCTACGCCTGCCGGGGATTTCTGAATCCGCACGCATCTTTGCGGGCGTCGATCTGACAAAAGAACCGATCCCGGTTCTGCCGACCGTGCATTATAATATGGGCGGTATTCCTACCAACTATTGGGGCGAAGTTCTGTCTCCTACGCAAGACAGCCCTGACAATGTGGCCCCTGGATTGATGGCCGTAGGCGAAGCAGGCTGTGCATCGGTGCATGGAGCGAACCGGCTTGGTTCGAATTCACTGATCGACCTGGTGGTGTTTGGCCGCGCCGCTGCGATCCGCGCAAAGGAAGTCGTTGACCCCAAAACTCCGCTTCCGGCTCCGAACCTCAAGTCGGTTGCGGCGGCTTTCGAACGGTTTGACGCGATACGTTATGCCAATGGTCAAACGCCGACCGCTGAGTTGCGGCTGGAAATGCAAAAAACAATGCAAGCAGATGCCGCTGTTTTCCGTACAGACAAGACCCTGAATGAGGGCAAGGTCAAAATGGACGAAGTCGCGGCCAAGCTCTCTGACCTGAGGGTGACCGACAAGTCGTTGTTCTGGAACTCCGACCTGATGGAGACACTAGAATTAACCAACCTCATGCCGAACGCCGTTGCGACCATCACGGCTGCCGCAGCTCGCAAAGAAAGCCGCGGTGCTCATGCTCACGAAGACTATCCTGAGCGCGATGATGAAAACTGGCGCAAGCACAGCCTTGCGTGGTTCGACGGGAACGAAGCGACGCTAAGCTATCGCGGTGTTCACCTGGATCCGCTGACCACACAAGATGAAGGTGGGATTGATTTGAAAAAAATCGCGCCCAAAGCGCGGGTATATTGATACAATGATTGGTGCACCCCTACTGCAACGGATGATAAAGCAGGATCGGCCGCAAGGACGAAACCGCTTTGTGGTGTCGGCGCAGACTTGGGGGTGCAATACTTACAGGACCGGATTAGGTCGAAAGCAGGCAGCATGAAACCACTGATTGCAATGTCAATATTTCTCGCTTTGACGGCTTGCGAACAAGCAACGCAACGGGTCGACGGGATGGCCCGCGAAGGGGCCAAGGGCGTCATCACTGAAACAATTGCAACCCGCTTTCCCCAGGTTCCAAAGGAACTGATCACCCCATTTACGAACTGTATCATTGATAATGCCGACGCGACCGAGGTGCGGGTTTTTGCCAAATCCGCAATTATCGGTGTCGACGATACGACGGTGGCGACGATCAGAAGTGTATTGGCACGCCCTGAGACAGTGCAATGTCTTTCGCAGTCATCGTTTGGGACATCAAGGATACCCATGTGATGGAGCATGCGCGTGGCGAACAGGCGGGATATGCATCGGTTGTAAACATGGCCGCCTTGCGCGCACAATTTCGGCGTGGCAATCATGAAGAACGGGCCCGTATCAAAGCGATGCTAGGCCCGGTCGAGATTGAATTTGCCGATATTCGCATGGTCGTAGATCCGCGCGACAACTACACCGAGACATGTATTTGGTTGGACGGACACCCGCCCGAGATCAAATCGTTGGTTGCCTTGGTCGAATTGGTAGAAGATCGGAACACGCTGGTTCTGGATATTGGTGCCAATTGCGGGGTGTATTCCGTACCGCTCGGGCTTGCCTCTGGGGACGGGTCGCGGGTGGTTGCATTTGAACCAAACCCTACCATGATCGGAAGGTTGGGCCATAACATTGCGTTGAATAATTTGACCCATAAGGTTCGCATTGAAGGCTGTGCCTTGTCGGACCGGGATGGTGAGGCAATGTTGAATTTTCGCGGTCACAACTATGGACAGGCATCCTTGATACCGGTCAAAGGTCGCATGAATGCGGGTGGGGCGCTGGTACCCACGCGACCCTTGTCCGCCTTCACGAGCGCGGCGCGGCACCATGATTTCACTGTTCTTAAGATCGACGTAGAAGGTGCCGAAGAAGTCGTGCTGAACCCGATGCTTGACCAAGCAAAGGTCGGTGGTTGGCTGCCGGATGCTATGTTGGTCGAAGTGCGCCATTCGGATCAATGGGATACAGATTTATGTTCAAACATACTGAACAGCGGCTTTAGACAAACCATGCGAGCCGAAGGTAACGCGCTTTATATCAAACAACGATAAGCGCCAGAATAGAAACTAATTGGGCGCTTGCCCACCAAAACAGGAGAAGCGATATGGTTCAACTCACGCTCCCCAAGAATTCGCGAATGACCACCGGCAAGACATGGCCCAAGCCCGAAGGGGTGACCAACATCAAGCAGTTCCAAGTGTATCGCTGGAACCCGGATGACAATAAGAACCCGGCCATAGACACTTATTTCGTCGATATGGATACCTGCGGCCCGATGATCCTTGATGCATTGATCAAGATCAAAAACGAGATCGACCCGACGCTGACCTTCCGTCGGTCCTGCCGCGAAGGCATTTGCGGATCGTGCGCGATGAATATTGATGGCATCAACACTTTGGCGTGTACCTATGGCATCGAAGAGGTACAGGGCGCGGTCAAGATATACCCCCTACCGCATATGCCGGTGGTCAAGGATCTGATCCCTGACCTAACTCACTTCTACGCGCAGCACGCGTCGATCCACCCTTGGCTTGAAACCAAGACATCCGCGCCTGCGAAAGAATGGAAGCAGTCAATTGACGATCGCGCAAAATTGGATGGATTGTACGAATGCATCATGTGCGCCTGTTGTTCTACTTCGTGCCCAAGTTACTGGTGGAATGGTGATCGCTACCTCGGGCCAGCTGCGTTGCTGCACGCATATCGCTGGATAATCGACAGTCGCGATGAATCGACCGGTGAACGTCTGGACGATCTTGAAGACCCCTTTAAACTGTACCGCTGTCACACGATTATGAATTGCACCAAGACGTGCCCAAAGGGGCTGAACCCGGCCAAGGCTATTGCCAATATCAAAAAGATGATGGTGGAACGCGCCGTTTAAGACGCTGCGCCCTCCCTACATTCACCCTAAGGGAGGGCTAGATTTTTCCAATGCCTCTTTTTTTAGTCGGTCTCGTTGTCGTCGTCCTAATCCTCACTCGTGTCATGCGGCGGGGCACTGCGACGCGTGACTGCCGGTGGCGTAGGGACGCAAGCCGCGATCAGGGGGCGCTGCGGTTCTATCGTTGCGCGGCGTGCGGTGCAGATGCTTTCACGGCGTCAAAAGGTCCTCCGACCGATTGTAAAATCAATGCCACCTCTCCGTCAGTATAGATTTCGGTCACTCGACATCTGTCTTGCGGTTAGGCTAGCCTTTCACGAAGAGAGGGATCTACGATGACTCAGAAATTTCAGGCGGATGTTATCATTGTAGGGGCCGGTCTGGCTGGCATGGTCGCAGCACACGAAGCCATACAGCGGGGGCGTCGAGTTCTGATGATTGATCAGGAAGGCCCACAAAGTCTTGGCGGACAGGCACACTGGTCCCTGGGCGGTTTATTCATGGTCGATACCCCTGAACAGCGCCGGTTGGGCATTCGCGATAGCGCCGAACTGGCGTTGACGGATTGGATGGCCTCGGCGCAATTTGACCGGACAGAAGATGCGAACCCCCGTGCCTATGCCGAACGTTTCATCGAGTGGTCCGCTGGCGACATGCGCGGGTGGCTCCACGATCTTGGGATGCGGTGGTTTCCGGTTGTCGGCTGGGCAGAACGGGGCGGGGCATTGGCCGGCGGCCATGGCAATTCTGTCCCACGGTTTCATATCACCTGGGGAACCGGCACAGGTGTCGTCGCTCCTTTCGCCAAGCTTATGCAAAGCTATGCCGCCTCAGGCAAGCTGAACATGCAGTTCAGGCACCGCGTCTCTATGCTGGACGTGACCAACGGCGCGGTCACCGGGGTGTCTGGCGATATTTTGCAAGATACCGATGCCCCGCGCGGCGAAAGCACTAGCCGCGAGGTCACGGGCAGTTTCCACCATGAGGCCGAAGCAGTGATCCTCACCACAGGGGGTATCGGTGCCGATCATGATCTGGTGCGTAAACACTGGCCGGTTGATCGTCTTGGTCACCCGCCTCGCCGGATGATTTCCGGGGTGCCGGATTATGTCGATGGAAAGATGCATGCGATTGCCGCCCAAGCGGGTGCAGGCCTGATCAACCAAGACCGCATGTGGCATTATTGCGAAGGTGTCAAAAACTGGAATCCGATCTGGCCCAATCACGGCATTCGCATTCTGCCCGGCCCATCCTCTGTCTGGCTGGATGCTAAAGGCGACAGGATGGAACCTCCCTGCATGCCCGGGTTTGATACATTGACGACGCTCAAACGCATATTGCAGGCAGGCGAACATAGCTGGTTCATCCTCACCCAGAAGATCATCGAAAAAGAATTCGCCCTCTCCGGCTCAGAACAAAACCCTGACCTGACTGACGGGGGTTGGCGCGAAGTCCTGGCAGCGCGACTTGGCAAAGGGGCTACAGCCGCCGTAGAGATGTTCAAGAATAAAGGTGAAGACTTCGTCGTGGCCGACGACCTGACGCAGTTGGTTGCCGGGATGAACCTGCTAACCCCTGATCAACGCCTCGACCCTGAACATCTGCGCCGTCAGATCGCGGCGCGGGATGGCCAGCTTGCCAACCCTTTCGCCAAGGATGCCCAGATTACCGCCATCCGTGGAGCCCGAGCATATCGCGGCGATAAATTAATCCGCACAGCCAAACCGCATGCCATCCTAGATGCCAAGAACGGCCCTCTCATCGCAGTCAGGTTGAACATCCTCACCAGAAAAAGCCTCGGCGGTCTGCATACGGACCTGCAAGGCCGCGTGCTCACTCTCCACGGCGAAGTACTTCGTGGGTTGTTTGCCGCGGGCGAGGGTTGCGGATTTGGAGGGGGCGGTTATCATGGCTATAACGCTTTAGAAGGAACGTTTTTGGGCGGTTGCCTGTTCTCGGGCCGCATTACAGGACAAAACGCATGAAAGAACCAATCGACGCCGCCGCCCGCCGCGACCAACCACCTGTGATCTGTTATCCGGTTGAAACCTTACCCGACCCAGACATGGGTCTTTATCTTACGGCACGCCAAACTCTTCGTAAAATTGATGAGATCGTGATACCTGCCCGGGATGCGCGCTGCTTTACCGTGCCCGCCGGACATTATTTTCGGATTACCTCAGTTGACGGGCCGCAGGTTGGCGACCTTAATATCTGGGCTCGTGACAATCTTTCCGAACATTTCTATTCAGGAAAGACCCGTGCGCTCCACGGTACTCACGTCACGTCCGGCCATCGCTTGTGGTCAAGCTTTCCGTACCTGCGCCCGCTGGCGACAATCACTCATGATACGCTGGATTGGTACGGCAAGGACGAATTTGGTGGTTCCGTTCATGATGTAATCGGTACGCGCTGCGATCCGTACACACATGCTTTGTTGTCGGGGCAACCCTATCACCATTGCTGTCATTCAAACTTGACCCGTGCACTCGCACTCTATCGGGACATGCCGCCTAAGCAGGCTGAAACGCATATACACGACGTGCTGAACGTCTTCATGTGTACCGGCTTTACACGCGATACCGGTCAGTACTTCATGAAGGCAAGCCCGGTGCGCCCGGACGATTACCTCGAGTTTTTCGCCGAAACTGATTTACTCGGCGCTCTCAGCGCCTGTCCGGGCGGTGACTGTTCAACCGAACATTCATCAGATGTCGCCACCTGTTATCCGCTGCTCGTAGAAATCCTTGCACCAGATGCCGCCACGCTAAAAACATGGACACCCGCGGCTCCTAGCTCCTATGACCGCACCCACGGATGTGACCTGTGATAAACCAGCGCCACCCCTATTCCAAATGGCCTTAAATCCCCCGCGGAGCGTCCGACCCCACAGGCCGCAGCATCGTCAGCTATTTGTAAAGGCTGCGTGTAATGCAATTTCGACCATGTCGCCGAAAGACCTTTCTCGGTCTTCGGCCGGCAGAGCTTCGCCCGTTTGCAAATGATCGCTGACAGTCAATATCGCAAGCGCCCGGCGTTTGTGGCGGGCAGCAAGAGTATAAAGCTCGGCGGCTTCCATTTCCACGCCTAGAATACCATGGCGTGTTAATTGTTCGTCTAGATCCGGGCGCTCCGAATAAAAGACATCCGATGAATAGATGCCGCCAATATGGGTTGTAGCGCCCTTCGCTTCTGCGGCTGCCACTGCGGCACGCAGCAAAGACCAATCAGCGGCGGGCGCAAAGTTTATTTCGCGAAGGACCCCAGAGGAGGGGGATGTTATCGTCGACGCAGTCATTGCAATGATAATGTCGCGAATACCTACTTGGGGCTGCATACCCCCGCACGACCCAATGCGGATCAGCGTTTGTGCGTTGTACTGGGTGATCAATTCATTCGCATAAATCGATAGGGACGGCATCCCCATACCTGACCCTTGAATAGTGACACGGTTGCCATTCCACATCCCGGTATATCCCAGCATTCCGCGAACTTCGTTTACCAAAGTAGCATCTTTGAGGAAATTGAGCGCGGCCCATTTCGCTCGATACGGATCGCCTGGCATCAGAACCGTTTCTGCAATGTCACCCGGGTTAGCTCCGATATGTATAGTCATATATCGCTCTATTATGGAATGCGGACCAAAAGGAGAGCCATCGGCGGCCCCCTTTGATACCTGAATTGTAAGAATTTATTTTAAACTTCTAGGGTTTCGGCTGGTGTCCCGTTGTTTACCAGTTCGCGAAACCAATTAGGTTGGCGGCCCTTGCCAGTCCACGTCTGGGTTCGATCCGAAGGATTGGCGTATTTCGCCGCCGTTTTGGACTGCTTGGTTTTCCGAGCACCACCAGAAACTTCGTCGAGAGAAAACCCATATTCAGCTGCAGCTTTTTCAGCGGCTTTACGAGCTTCAACGCGATCCCGCTCATACGCAGATTTAATTGCCGATTTGACGTCTTCCTGTAGCGCTTCAAGCTCTTTGTGAGACATTTTACTTAAATCAACACTCATTTTTTCATTCCTAATTCATATGACTTTCGTTGTGATACGCCAAATAGATGAACAAAAAAAGAGACCAGTTGTACTAGGAACCATTATTCGGCTGCAATTGTTTCTGGATCCGCCAAAGAAACGATATCTTGCATGATGGTATTTAATTCGAAATCCTTCGGGGTATAGACCCGCGCAACCCCGAACGAACGCAGTTTTTTTGCATCTTCCTCTGGTATGATGCCGCCCACAATTACCGGTATATGCCCAAGTCCAGCATCTCGCATTTGCGCCATCAAGTCTTCCACCAGCGGAATGTGCGACCCAGAAAGAATGGAAAGCCCGACGACGTGATGGTTACCATTTGCGGCTGCCGCCACAATTTCGGATGGCGTAAGGCGTATACCTTCATAGGCAATATCCATACCACAGTCGCGTGCGCGTACCGCAATCTGCTCGGCTCCATTCGAATGGCCGTCCAATCCAGGCTTGCCAACCAGAAAGCTCAGTCTTCTGCCCAACCGCGAGCTTACCGCATCCACTGCATCGCGCAGGTCATCCAAGCCCTCGGTCTTGTTGGACCGGCCCGCGGCCACGCCGGTTGGTCCGCGATATTCCCCATGGACTTGGCGCATTTGCGCGGCCCATTCGCCGGTCGTCACGCCAGCCTTGGCTGCGGCAATTGATGGTTCCATTATGTTGCGCCCTTCCGACGCAGCTGCTCGCAGATCGGCAAGAGCTTGATTGACCGCTGATTGGTCACGGCTCTCACGCCACGCGCTTAGTTGGTTGATCTGGTCAGCTTCGACCGTAGGGTCCACGACCATGATGCCACCATCACCGGTCATCAAAGGTGACGGTTCACCTTGCTGCCACTTGTTTACCCCTACGACAACGGTTTCGCCGGTCTCTATTCGGCCCAGGCGTTCGGCGTTGCTCTCTACCAATCGCGACTTCATATAATCAATCGCCGATATCGCCCCGCCCATGTTGTCTAGGTTAGCCAGCTCGGCCCGGGCTCCTTCCTTCAGGGCTTCGACTTTGGCATCGACTGCGGGGTTTCCGTCAAAGAGATCATCAAATTCAAGCAGGTCGGTCTCGAACGCCAATATCTGCTGCATCCGCATCGACCACTGTTGGTCCCATGGGCGCGGCAAGCCTAGGGCTTCGTTCCATGCGGGCAACTGCACCGCGCGGGCCCGAGCGTTTTTCGACAGGGTAACGGCCAGCATCTCGATCAGAATACGGTAAACGTTGTTTTCGGGTTGTTGCTCGGTTAACCCCAGCGAATTGACCTGCACCCCATAGCGGAAACGGCGGTATTTCGGGTCTTCCACACCATAACGATCACGACAGATTTCATCCCATAGATCGCCAAAGGCGCGCATTTTGCACATTTCTGTCACGAAGCGGATGCCGGCGTTTACAAAAAATGAAATGCGCCCAACCAGCATAGGAAAGTCTTCCTCGGGCACACGGGGGCGCAACGCGTCCAGCACAGCAGTAGCGGTGGCCAGCGCAAAGGCGAGTTCCTGTTCGGGGGTCGCCCCGGCCTCTTGCAAGTGGTAGGAACAAACGTTCATCGGGTTCCATTTGGGTACATTGGTATAGCAATATTCGGCGACATCCGCGATCATCTTAAGAGAGGGTGCCGGCGGACAGATGTATGTGCCGCGTGACAGGTATTCCTTGATCAGATCGTTCTGCACCGTGCCTTGCAGGGCAGATATGTCGGCACCTTGTTCTTCCGCCACCGCGATGTACAGCGCCAGCAACCACGGTGCCGTGGCATTGATCGTCATTGAGGTATTCATTTGTACAAGCGGGATATCCTTGAACAACGCTCGCATATCCCCCAGATGGCCCACCGGCACCCCGACTTTGCCGACCTCGCCGCGCGATAAAATATGGTCGCTGTCGTAGCCAGTTTGCGTCGGCAGATCAAACGCAACCGATAGCCCGGTTTGCCCCTTTGCCAAGTTCGCGTGGTACAACGCATTAGAAGCTTGGGCAGTGGAGTGTCCTGCGTAAGTGCGGATCAGCCAAGGGCGGTCTTTTTTCTGATGTGACATAGTGGCCTCTCGTAAGTCGGGTGCGTAACATTATTGCGTTGTGGTATTGGTACTTGAAATAATCAGGCGCTGTCAATTCGCTGCATCGCGGCATGCGGGGCATTATACTGCTAAGATCGGTTGTATCTTTGCCCACATATCAAGTTAGGCCCCCTACCAGCACCTTCCCCACATGTTTAGCTGGGTTGGGTGTGTCCGCAAAACGCACTATGAAACCAAAAGGCTGCAAGGTTATTGCCCGCCGCCTATACGCCTGTAAGGGTGGTTTCATGACGCAGACTATAGAGCTTCCAATATGGCTATTTGTGGTGATTGTGCTGTTCGCAGCCGTTACGGCGCTTAGCCATTTCTTGCTGCCGTCAGTACGCTGGTTCTTTCGCAGACGCTTGGAAAGAGCGGTTGCGCGACTCAATACACGTCTCACGCGCCCTATAGAGCCGTTCAAGCTGGCCCGCCGCCACGACATGATCCAGAGGCTGATTTACGACCCTGAAATAAACCAGGCTATCGTTAATCACGCTCGCCAAGAAGCTATCCCTGAAAATGTCGCCTTTGAGCAGGCCCGCCGTTATGCCCGAGAGATCGTGCCGAGTTTCAGTGCTTTCGCCTATTTCAGCTTTGGCATCCGTCTGGCGCGGTTTCTGGCCAACGCGCTGTACGAGGTGCGCACAGGCGCCAATAATGCAGCATTGATAAAAGGTATCCCTGGCGACGCTACCGTAATCTTCGTGATGAATCACCGAAGCAATATGGACTATATGTTGGTCACATATCTTGCGGGAGAGGCTTCAGCCCTAAGCTATGCCGTCGGCGAGTGGGCAAGGGTCTGGCCGCTAAGCCGATTGATAAAATCAATGGGTGCTTATTTCATTCGGCGCAAATCACGCGGCACACTATATCGCAAGGTTCTGGCAAGGTATGTTCAGATGGCCACCGAGGGGGGCGTCACCCAGGCGATTTTCCCGGAAGGCGGGCTGAGCCTTGATGGAAAGCTGATGCCGCCGAAGTTGGGGTTGCTTGGCTACGTAGTGGGCGCCAACGTAGAACAACGCGATGTTGTATTCGTACCAGTTGCCATTAACTACGACAGAGTATTGGAAGACCGTGTACTTATTGCCGCCAATCAAGCAGGAACCAGACGGTTCAAGGCGCGCATTTCGGTGATCCTGATCTTTATATTACGCAAGATGTGGTTGCGGCTGCGCGGGCGATTCCTGCGATTTGGCGAGGCGGCTGTCGTTTTCGGCGCCCCTGTAAAATTAAGCGAATACGGAAGCGATCCTGATGTGACCGCATTAGCCCAAGATTTGATGGGTCGCATTGCTGACGAGATGCCAATCTTGTTCGTTCCGCTTTTGGCACGCATCATGCTGTTAAACGACGAACCGCTGGATGACAGTGCTCTTGTTTCCCTTGCAACCGAAATGATGTCGACGACGGTGCGGACGGTTGCAATCACCGATGGATCGTTCGGTGCTGCGGTTGAAAAGGCGAAAGAGAATCTGTTGCAACGAGGCTTGATCGAACAGGGTAGAGGAGGGGTTATTGCTACCTCCAGTGAAAGACCGGCGTTAATTTATTATGCCAATTCTATCGCCCATTTTTTCGACAAATAGCTCAGAGACTTCAAATTTTCTGCAACTGCAAAGTTATAAAATTACAAATTAAGGGGTAATTACTGTTGCATTGTTGCGCTGTGGGTCATATTCAAAATTAATAAGCTGCGATTCTGCACTGCGGCACAAACCTATTCTGACCATGGAGACCGATATGGCCTTGGACACAAGCATCGCTCAATATGACGCGCCTGAAAAAGATCTATACGAGGTGGGTGAGATGCCCCCTTTGGGATATGTTCCCAAGCAAATGTACGCTTGGACCATCCGCAAGGAACGCCACGGCAAGCCGAACACGGCAATGCTTGAGGAAGTCGTGGATGTGCCGACGCTCGACAGCAACGAAGTCCTGGTTTTGGTGATGGCGGCGGGTGTGAATTATAACGGTGTATGGGCCGCTTTGGGGAAACCTATCAGCCCGTTTGACGTTCACAAGCAACCCTTCCATATCGCGGGTTCTGACGCATCGGGAATCGTTTGGGCAGTAGGTGACAAGGTCAAGCGCTGGAAGATCGGTGACGAGGTCGTCATTCACTGTAACCAAGATGATGGAGACGACGAAGAATGCAACGGTGGCGATCCGATGTATTCTCCCAGCCAACGTATCTGGGGCTACGAGACACCTGATGGATCGTTTGCACAGTTCACCAATGTGCAGGCTCAGCAGCTGATGCCACGTCCCAAGCACCTGACCTGGGAGGAAAGCGCCTGCTACACGCTAACTTTGGCGACTGCTTATCGCATGTTGTTCGGTCATGAACCCCATGATCTCAAGCCTGGGCAGAACGTGCTGGTCTGGGGTGCATCCGGTGGTCTGGGTTCTTATGCGATTCAGCTGATCAATACCGCTGGCGCGAATGCTATCGGGGTCATTTCGGACGAATCGAAGCGTGACTTCGTGATGGATTTGGGTGCCAAGGGCGTTCTGAACCGCAAAGATTTCAATTGCTGGGGTCAAATGCCCACAGTGAACACCCCCGAATACGCTGCATGGTTCAAAGAGGCCCGCAAATTCGGCGCGGCGATCTGGGAAATTACCGGCAAAGGCGTGAACGTCGACATGGTGTTCGAACACCCCGGCGAGGCAACCTTTCCCGTGTCTACGTTCGTATGTAAAAAGGGCGGCATGGTCGTGATCTGTGCGGGTACTTCTGGTTTCAACCTGACGTTTGACGTGCGGTACATGTGGATGCACCAAAAGCGCTTGCAGGGTAGCCATTTTGCCCATCTCAAACAGGCCTCTGCGGCAAACAAGCTGATGATTGAACGCCGTCTTGATCCGTGCATGTCCGAGGTGTTCACCTGGGCCGATCTGCCCGATGCGCATATGAAGATGCTGGCCAATGAACACAAGCCTGGCAATATGGCAGTTCTGGTGCAGTCCCCCAAGACCGGACTACGGACACTGGAAGACGCGCTAGACGCCAAAAAATAGGCCCATTGGCATTGCCATAGGTATTTTTGGCTTTCGCAATATATGCCCGTGCGCCACAAACTTGGCGTGCGGGCATTTTGTTTAGGGTGTTCATGACGCACTTTGTAAAACGAAGCCGAGACCGCCAACAAAGTGCGATTGTCGCTTATGCCATCTGGCCCCCGCCGCGCCCCTGAATTAGGGTCTCACAATGACAATACCTGCGCTTACCTATTCCGACGATCAGGCTGCTGCCTTTGACAGCGTAACTGACATGTTGCGCCATGCCGGAATAGATTTGGACGACAGCCTGTTGATGCCGCCCGCAGGGGGTGCTGATCAGGTCATGGCTGTCACCGGTAAGGCCGGATCAGGTAAGACTATGCTCTTGGCTGAACTTTACAAAGCATTGGAAGCCGCGGGCGTCGACATCGTTTCGGGCGACTACGAATCGCGCAAGCGCAAGGAAAAGCGGTCGCTCGCCATCCTTGCGCCAACCAACAAAGCCGCATCGGTGTTGCGGTTAAGGGGCGTGCCCGCCACTACCATACATCGAATTTTGTACACTCCGGTTTATGACCCTGAATATGAAAACATCGCTGAATGGTTGGCAGGGAGCGGCGAACGACCTGTAATTGACGGGATGAACGAGATTTCGTTAGACCGCGCCGCCGCTTTTTACGCCAAGAACAAATCCATCCCCGGCGCATTGGCCGCCGCTGGTCTGCGGGGCAGCGACTTCATTACAGGGTGGAAACGTCGCGAAGAGCCGTTGGACATTGGTTTTGTTGACGAAAGTTCGATGCTGGATGACAAACAGTTTGAAGATCTGAAGGAAATATTCCCGACGCTTTTGTTATTTGGGGATCCAGCGCAGTTGGCCCCGGTGGGGCAGTCAGGGACAATGGTCTTTGAGAAACTTCCTAAAAGTCGTGTCCTTAACCTTAGCCGCATTCACCGTCAGCAGATAGACAACCCTATCCTGGATCTGGCCCATGCCTTGGCGGACCCGGATCTGACATTTGAACAATTTGAAAGAATGGTGGAAGACGCTTCAAAGAAGGATGATCGGGTGGTCTGGGGGCAACGCGTCGAAGTGGATTTGATGGCGCGCTCTCCGGTTTTGGTGTGGCGAAATGCGACGCGTATCAGGTTGATCAATGCCTTTCGATCCGTTCATGGTGCCCCCGCAGATGCTCTCTTGGAAGGTGAACCGTTGATCTGTGATGGGATAGAACTGCCGTTGAAACACCGCAAAAAACGCTTGGAACTTGAGGCGCGCGGTCTGATCAAGGGCGCACAGGTTGTATACTTGGGTAATGGCCGAAAGCCGGGTTTCAGTCGACTGCATGTCGTGGGGGCCGAAGACCCTCAGATTTCGGCGGCGTCGATTGTGAAAATCGAAAAACCTGACGAAGAAGAACCTTTTATCCCATTTGCCGCCCGTATGGGCGCTACGTTCCTGCATGGGGCGGCAGTGACGATCCACAAGGCGCAAGGCAGTCAATGGCACACTGTTCAGGTTTTCGCGCCGGATCTCTATGCCGCGGCGCGAATGGGGCGGTCAGAGGCAGGGCAGCCACTGTGGAAGCGGCTTGCCTATGTCGCAATCACCCGCGCGCAGGAAAGGCTGATTTGGGTGGTGCGCAACAGGCTCTCCAAGCCGCAAGGCGCGTTGCGCATCGATGACCTGAAGGCTGTCAACGCACCCGCCCTTACCCTTGATGTACAAACGGAGGATGAACTGTGAAATCCATTATCGTTACGGGTGCAAGTTCCGGGATCGGATACGCTACTGCCGAAGTGTTTCTAAAAAATGGTTGGCGTGTCGGATTGGTTGCTAGACGTACGGATAGGCTCAACGCATTGGCGGCTGATTATCACAACGCCGTGGCATTGCCTGCTGACGTCACTGACGCCGAAGCGATGCAGAATGCTTTTGATACCTTTGGGCACCTTGATGTGTTGTTCAACAATGCGGGGCTGTTTGGCCCGGCAGGCCCCATTGACGAACTGTCATTAGAAGGCTGGAACGAGGTCATGCAGGTTAATATCAACGGCATGTTCATTTCTGCCCGGTTGGCATTTGCCCAGATGCGGCGACAAGAGACAGGAGGCCGGATCATCAACAACGGGTCGCTATCGGCCCATGTCCCCCGCCCGGGGTCGGTCTGTTACACGATGAGCAAACATGCGGTTACCGGGCTTACGCGGGCCTTATCGCTGGATGGGCGTCCCTTTAACATTGCTTGCGGACAAATCGATATCGGCAATGCCGAAAGCGAGCTGGTAGCAGGGTTAAAAGCTGCCAATCCGCAGATGGACACAATGGATGTCATACATGCGGCGTCCTCCGTGCTGCACATGGCGCAAATGCCAGCAGAGGCGAATGTTCAATTCATGACGGTGATGGCGACAAAGATGCCCTATATCGGCCGCGGTTAACGGCGTAGCAATGAGAACGCCGCAGAGGCAGACCAACCTGCGGCAACGGCAATGGCGAGCGACAGCAAGCCATAGATCAATGGTTGGTTTCTTGACAGGTTGTACAACCACCGTTCAAGCCCGACTTTGCGAACGTCAATAAGCGTTTCATACTGTGATATGACAACGCCCCCACGGGTCAGGAATATGCGCGTGTCATAGGCCCCTTCAATCAGCGCGGCGGGCAATTGTACCGTCGCGCGAAAAAGCGTCTGCTGGTCTACGGTCACGCCGCTTTCATACTGTTGGTACTGGTTGGCCTTTGCGCGGATGCGCACCAGCGCATTGGTAAATGCACTGGAATCCTTTATGCTCATGGGGGCACCCACCGATCTAATTGCCCGCGGGACCGACACTTTATAACGCAGGTCTTCTATACGGTTCAGAACGTCTTGTAATGGCCCGCTGCTGGCGACGGCATAAAAGCTGGGCGCGCGGTCGACTTCCACTGCATCCGTATTCACCCAAATGCCAAATTTCTTTTCCTTGCGCCGCACTATGACGGGTTTGGATGGTCCCGATACGGTCACGACGACCTCAAGATCAGGCCCTTCGGGAATCGGGGTTTCGCGTTTTACGGCCCCGAAAATAATAATTTCCGATCCCGTGAAATCAGTAGAGATTGATACTTCGCTTTGGTTCAGCCCTAAAACGATGCTTTCCTGAGCCTGTGCTGATGTAAAAAAACCGGCCAATGTGGCGGCAATTATGCCAAGGCCGCGCATCATGAGCTGAATCCGATCGAATAAAGCTCTGATGGTTGCAGCAGAAGATCCAATGCCAGCTTGGCGCAAACCAACAATACGAGCAGGGCAAGCAAGATGCGAAGCTGTTCCGCCTTGAGTTTGGTACCTAAGGTCGTCCCGAATTGCGCGCCGATCACGCCTCCGATCAACAAGAGAATGGCAAGGACGATATCAACAGTATAGTTCGTCGTGGCATGCAGCAGCGTCGTGAAGGCGGCAACAAAGATGATCTGGAACAACGACGTACCGACGACGACCTTGGTTGGCATGCCCAGTAGATAGATCATCGCTGGGACCATGATAAACCCGCCGCCGACGCCCATGATCGCTGCCAGCAGACCGACGAACGCGCCTACGAGCAAGGGCGGAATAACCGAGATATAAAGCCCGGTAACCCGAAACCGCATCTTGAACGGTAACTTTTGAATCCAGGTGTGTTTCTTGCGGGGCTGTCGTTTACCTGATCGGGTTTTGTAGAGTGCATTGATTGATTCAATCAGCATCAATCCACCAATGATACCCAGGAAAATCACATAGCAAAGGTTAACAAGCAGATCGACTTGCCCCAATGACTTGAGATAATTGAATATCACCACGCCTCCGGCCGCGCCGACAAGGCCACCGGCCAGCAGGACGCTGCCCATTCGCAGGTCGACCGTCTTGCGCTTGAGGTGCACCAGCAGCGCAGAAACCGACGATGCCACGATTTGGTTGGCACCGGTCGCCACTGCGACCGCAGGCGGAATACCGATAAAGAATAACAGCGGGGTAATCAGAAACCCGCCGCCCACGCCAAACATGCCTGACAAAATGCCAACGATGCCGCCCAATCCCAATAGAAGGAATGCGTTGACCGAAATTTCGGCAATGGGCAGGTATATTTGCATGGCTGATATTTGCCTAATCTTATCGTTAAAATCAATTGCGTATGCTGCGTTGCCGAAATTTCGGTAGCTAGTAGTGATTAACGCTCTTTAACATAGGGCTCGCCCCCCGCTCGGGGAGGGATAGCTTTGCCAACAAAACCAGCCAAGATGATTACAGTCATCACATACGGCAAAGCCCCCAAGAGCTGACCCTGAACCTTTATGCCCAAGACCGCCTCGATCACGTCGGGGCGGGTTTCGAGTGCACCGAATAAACCGAAAAGCAAGGTCGCCCATAGCGCATACCAAGGCCGCCATTTCGCAAATATCAACGCGGCCAATGCTATATAGCCGCGCCCCGCCGACATATCCTTGATAAACCCCGCTTGCAGTGCGGTGCTTAGATAAGCACCGGCGATGCCCGTGAGGACCCCGCAGATCAGCACCGCAGCATACCGCAGACCGTTGACTGATACACCAGCGGTATCGACTGCAGCAGGGTTTTCACCCACCGCGCGCAGGCGTAGACCGAACCGCGTCCGATACAATATCCACCACGTCAGAGGTACGGCGGCGAATGCTATGTAAACAAGGATCGAATGGCCAGAAATCAGCTCCGCATATAGCGGACCGATAAAGGGGATCGGTTCGATCTGATCGGCGAAAGGCAAAGTGATCGGATTGAACCGCGCACCGCCAATCAATGATGGCGTGCGCCCGCCTTGTTGAAACCAAGCTTGCGCGATCAGTACAGTCAGGCCCGAGGCAAGAAAATTGATTGCCACCCCGGAAATCAGCTGATTGCCGCGAAACGTGATCGATGCAAGGCCGTGTAATGCGCTTAACGCCAGTGATGCGGCGATGCCAGCCAGCAGCCCTAGCCAGACATTGCCCGTCAACGAGGCGATAGCGGCCGAGAAAAAAGCCGACGCCAGCATCTTTCCGTCAAGGCCGATGTCGAAAATGCCTGCGCGTTCAGAGAATAAGCCTGCGAGGCAGGCAAGCAGCAACGGCGTGGCAAGCCGTACGGTGCTGTCGAGAAGTTGGATGAGCGTGATGAAATCCATTATTCCGCTGGCTCCACCGGCTTGCGTTCGGGTTTAGGTGCCCGAGCGGCGTGGATTGCAGAAAAGAGCTTCTCAAGCGGCATCCGCACCATGTTGTCCAGCGCTCCGGTAAACAAAATGACCAGGGCTTGAATAACCACGATCAACTCGCGCGGGATCGAAGTCCACAAAGCCAGTTCGGCCCCGCCTTGATAAAGAAACCCGAACAGGATCGCGGCCAGGAACACGCCCAAGGGATGGCTGCGTCCCATTAAGGCGACGGCGATACCGATAAATCCGGCCCCTTCCGTCGCGTTCAGCACCAGCCTCTCAGCCTCGCCCATCACGTTGTTGATCGCCATCATCCCGGCCAGTCCCCCGGAAATCATCATGGTGACCATGGTGATTTTTATCGGCGAGATTCCAGCATATTTCGCGGCTGATTCCGAATGACCGTATGCGCGAATTTCATACCCAAGCCGCGTTCTCCAGATTAAGACCCAGACGAATATGCACGCTGCGACCGCCACGAGAAGCGATATATTTGCTGGGGCTGCCTTGGAAAAGTTTATCCCGATAGGTGAAAGCAGATCATGCAGCGTCGGCAGTTTTGTCGCGTCCGGAAACCGCGCTGTCGCTGGATCCATACTGCCTTGGGGGCGCATCATGTTGACCAGAATATAATTTAGGACCGCTGCCGCGATAAAGTTGAACATTATCGTGGTAATGACAATGTGGCTGCCGCGTTTAGCCTGCAAGAATGCGGGAATCGCAGCCCAAGCGGCCCCAAAGAGCGCGGCCATCATCGTGGCACCGACCAAGGCGAGTGTCCAGTGCGGCCACGGGATGTAAAGGCTGGCGAGAGCAACACCCAAGCCGCCCAACATGGCCTGACCTTCGCCGCCGATATTGAACAGGCGTGCGTGAAACGCGACTGCCACACATAGCCCGGTGAACATGAAGTTGGTAGCGTAATACAGCGTGTAGCCCCAGCCATAGGTGCTGCCCAAGGCACCAGTGACCATCAGCTTGACCGCCGCCACCGGATCTTCCCCAATACCAAGGATAACCAGCGCCGATAGTCCTGCCGCAAACAACAAAGAGATAAGCGGCACTAGGACGATTTCGGCCCATTTTGGCATCACGTCCACATCAAAGCTCCTTGTGCGGGGCGCCGCCCGCATGGGCAAGATTTTGTTCAATCTCGCGGACTGAATGAGGCACTTTGGTGTCGGTGATACCCGCCATCAAAAGACCCAACTCCTTCTCATCGGTTTTGCCCGCGTCGCGAACACCCATCAATTGACCATCAAACATAACGGCCACACGGTCACTCAACGCGAGAATTTCTTCAAGCTCGACCGAAACCAGCAAGATCGCCTTGCCTTGATCCCTTAAAGCCACAATTTGTTCGTGGATAAATTCGATAGCACCGATATCAACGCCACGGGTCGGTTGCCCGATCAACAGCAAATCGGGATTTCGTTCGATTTCGCGTGCCAGCACTATCTTTTGCTGGTTGCCGCCGGAAAAGTTTTTCGCAGCGAGTCTGGGGTTTGGCGGGCGCACATCGAAACGCTCCATCTTTTCGGCAGTCTCGGCTTTGATAGCGGCGTTGTTCATCAGAAAACCGCTGCGATAGGCCGGGTCGTTATGATATCCGAATGCCACATTCTCCCATGCCTGATACTCCATGATCAGACCCTCGCGTTGACGGTCTTCTGGGACGTGCGCAATGCCGTGATTACGCCGCGATTGGCCATCGGATAGTTTGCCGGTCAGGTCCAGTAATTGCCCGTTTACGCGCACTATTCCCTTTCCGGTCTGATAACCGCCCAGAACCTCAAGCAGCTCGGATTGGCCATTTCCGGCCACGCCAGCGACCCCCAAAATTTCTCCGGCTCGGACTTGCAAATCGATTCCACGCAGGCGTTCAACGCCCTTTTCATCAACGACACGTAGCCCTTCTATATCAAGGATGACATCGCCCGGTACCGCTGGCTTTTTGTCGACACGTAACAGAACCTTACGGCCCACCATCAGCTCTGCCAACGCAGCCGGTGATGTATCGGCGGTCTTGACCGTCGCGGTCATTTCTCCTCGGCGCATAACTGAAACCGTGTCAGTGGCTTCCATGATCTCGCGCAGTTTATGGGTGATCAGGATGATGGTTTTGCCTTCGGATCGCAGACGTCCCAAGATGCGAAACAGCTGGTCAGCTTCGGCAGGGGTCAACACCCCGGTTGGTTCATCCAAGATCAGGATATCAGCCTGACGATACAGCGCCTTGAGGATTTCGACACGCTGCTGCATGCCCACCCCGATATCCTGAATCAGCGCGTCGGGGTCGACCTTCAGCCCATAATCATCCGCCAGCTTCAAAAGGCTTTTGCGTGCTTTGGCCAGCGACGGTTTCAGCAAGCGCCCGTCTTCCGCACCCAAAATTATGTTTTCGAGAACCGTAAAGTTTTCTACCAGTTTGAAGTGTTGGAACACCATGCCGATGCCTGCGGCGATTGCCGCCTGACTATCGGGAATATCTGTTTTCTTGCCAGCTATGAATATCTCGCCTTTATCAGCTTTGTAAAAGCCATAGAGGATAGACATAAGGGTCGATTTACCGGCACCGTTCTCTCCGATAATCCCGTGGATCGTTCCAGGCATCACGCGGATGGAAATGTCTTTATTGGCTTGCACCGGGCCGAATGCTTTAGAGATGCCCTTAAGCTCAATCGCAGGAGCGGCAATTGCCTGCCGCTCCCTGGTGGTTCGGGTGCTCACTTTCAGAAGCTCAGATTAGGGCAGCTATCGTCAGCCATGTAATCGTGTACTTCGAGCGAACCATCCGTGATCTTGGCCGCGGCATCGTCGACAGCAGCCTTCATTTCGGGCGTAACAAGGTCCTTGTTGTTGTCATCCATTGCGTAGCCGATGCCGTTATTCCCAACCCCCATGACGTTGAACCCTTTTTCCATTCCGGGACCGTCCGACATTGCGTCATATACAGCGTTATCAACCCGCTTGAGCATGGACGTCAGCACTTTGCCGGGGTGCAGGTAATTCTGGTTGCTATCTACACCGATCGAAAGGATGCCTTCGTCGGCCGCTGTTTGCAGCACACCGACCCCCGTGCCACCCGCAGCGGCGTAAATTACGTCAGCGCCTTGGCTAATCTGGGCCTTTGTCAACTCTGACCCTTTGACCGGGTCATTCCATGCAGCGGGTGTAGTGCCGGTCATGTTGGATATTACGGTTGCATCGGGGTTGGCGGCTTTTACGCCTTGGGCGTATCCACAAGCGAACTTACGGATCAAGGGGATGTCCATCCCTCCGATAAAGCCGACGGTGTTGGTTTTTGATGCCATGGCCGCCATCATGCCAACGAGATACGATCCTTCATGTTCGTTGAAAACGACGGATCGGACGTTGGGGGCATCAACGACCATGTCAATGATTACGAAATCCGTGTCTGGATAATCACCAGCTACCTGACCCAACGCATCACCGAAGGCAAAGCCGGTCATGATGATCGGGTTAGATCCGGCTTCGGCAAAGCGGCGCAGTGCCTGTTCACGCTGGGCTTCTGATTGCAGCTCGATTTCGCGGAAGGTGTTGCCAGTTTCCTTGGCCCATCGCTGGGCACCACCGAAGGCAGCTTCGTTAAAGGATTTGTCAAACTTACCGCCAAGGTCGAAGATCAGCGCAGGTTCAGCAAGGACGGCACCAGCACTAAGCGCGGTTGCCGCTACAGCACCGAGAAATTTGGTCATAAGGGTCATGGAGTGTCTCCCAAGTTTATAGTGTTGGGGTATTGGCGCAGTACCAGTACCCGGACGCGAGGCCGTGCCTTTGCAGGAACCCGTCGATAAGTTGTACGATACTGCTTAGCCGGTGGGTGGGGTCAACCAGTTTCTCAACCTTTAGGCGGTGAAACCGGTAAATGACTATGCGTTACTTCGCGCGAAAGAACCAAGGCATCCATAGCCGCCGTATCTTTGCGCAGGTAATAGCCCTGCCGTGTCGCGCTGATCTGAAAGCCGAGGCTGGTATAAAGGTGTATCGCGCCAAGATTGTCGGCGGCTACTTCTAGAAAGGCAGTTCGGGCGTGTGCTGTCACCAGCTCATCGAGCCAAGCGGTCAAAAGCCGTCGCCCTGTGCCTTGCCCCTGAACCGCAGGAATGACAGCAAGGGTCAAGAGCTCGGCTTCGTCGACTATCAGTCGGGTAAGAGCAAAACCGTCGGGTTGGGTAAAGACAGTGACAAACCGCGATGCCATAAGTGCCTCAAATTCAGCAGCGTTCCACGGTCGGTCATGGGTAAAGGCCGCTGCATGAATTTGTGCAAGCCTCTCGGGTGTCATGGCAAGATTGCAGGTGGGGTATCACGTGCAGGTGCTGCGTCCGCGGGCCGCAAATACAACGGTGCGGGCCGGGGGTTTACACGGACAAGTCTGGTTGCAGCGATGCGTGCCGTCGCTTCGGCAATAGGTAGGCAGCCAAGGCCGACCTTGCCGTTGTAATAATTGGCGAGCCGTTCAGCTTGAAATCCGACGCATGTCGGCTCCGAATGGTTGGGGAGCTTGGGAAGGTCGTCCATTCCGCACATCATAGGCGCAGGATCATCCGACGTACCAAAGGGCTGAATGAAAAGTTTCTCTTGCCGCGCGTCAATGCAAGAGATCACTGTGCCCGAGTTGCCATATGCCAGTGCTTCTAGCCGCGAAACTCCGATCGAGGGGATCCCGAGGCCAAGCGCGAGCCCGCGAGCGGCGGATACAGAAATTCGAATACCGGTAAAATTACCTGGTCCGATCCCTACCGCTATCGCAGTGAGGTCACTATAATCCACACCGGCACTATCCAGAATTTCGCGGCATAGCCCAAGCAGACGTTCACCCTGACCTTTGGCCATCGGTTCTTCGACGCTGGCAAGAACGTATTCGCCGGACAGCAAAGCGGCCGCACAATGTGCGGCCGATGTGTCAAACGCCAGTATCAGTGGTTTTTCAGGCAACCGGGCGTACCTCAGTCACTTCTGGGATATAGTGACGGAGCAGATTTTCGATGCCCATTTTCAACGTGAGCGTCGAAGAAGGGCAGCCTGCGCAGGCACCTTGCATGTGCAGATAAACCACGCCGCGCTCGAACCCGTGGAACGTGATGTCTCCGCCATCTTGCGCCACCGCAGGGCGTACACGACTGTCGAGCAGTTCCTTGATCTGGCCGACGATTGCGCCGTCTTCCCCAGTGTGCTCTGCATGACCCGACACATGGTCGTGACCTGTTTCCATGACCGGTTGGCCGGACTGGAAATGCTCCATAATTGCGCCTAGCAAGGCTGGCTTCAGGTGATCCCACTCGATCGCATCCGCTTTGGTGATGGTAACGAAATCTGTTCCGAAAAAGACGCCGGTGACGCCTTCGACTGTAAACAGGCGGGTGGCGAGCGGTGATGTGCTTGCCGCCTCGGGGGCGGGGAAATCAGCGGTACCGATTTCAAGCACGGTCTGGCCGGGAAGAAACTTAAGCGTCGCTGGGTTGGGCGTGGATTCGGTTTGAATAAACATCACATGCTCCTGTACGGGGTTGGTTCAGATATGCGGTCTGAATGCGCTCAAGTCAAGGTTTGGAACGATTCTAAATCGGGCGCGCATCTTCACGTTATCATCTCTAGCCGTTCTTTGCTCATGTCGCCTGGCACGATGGTAATCGGCACGGGCAATGAACCTGCATTGCGCGATAGTTGTGTGACCAAGGGGCCGGGGCCAGATTTTTTGTCGGTGCCTGCGCCCAATACCAATACGCCAATCTCGTGGTCAGCGTCGAGTTGGTCTATAATTTCGTCAACGATGACGCCTTCGCGGATCACCAGTTCGGGTTCGACATTCAATCTGTCGCGCATCCATTTGGCGAACACTTCGAAATGTACTTCGATACGTTCGCGCGCCTCTTCACGCATCACTTCTGCCACCCCGATCCAATGGTTGAATTCATCCGGCGGGATAACCGAAAGCACGACCACACCGCCGCCCGACTTTGAGGCCCGCATCGCAGCAAACCGCATAGCGTTCAAGCATTCCCGGCTATCATCCAGCACTACCATAAATTTACGCATCTTGCTCTCCGATCGGACTGGCACAAATTGAACGGACAAAAATCGCCTTGATCATTATTCTGAGCCTTTCCACTGGATGTCTGGTCCTGGAACCACGGGCTAGCTGCGTTCCGATTCGGCCCAGTCCCAGTACATCTCGCGGGCACGACGCGTAACAGGGCCGATCTGGTACTGCGTGTCATCAAATGCCTTGACCGGCGTTACCTTCATCATGTTGCCAGACATGAATACTTCGTCTGCTGCATGGAAATCGTCGAAACTCAAAACCGCTTCATGCACCTTTATTCCGTCTGCGCGCATGTTCTTCATGTGGCGCGCCCGCGTGATACCGGCAAGGAACGTGCCATTCGGAATAGGGGTGAATACTTCGCCGTCTTTAACCATGAATACATTAGCAGAAGCAGTCTCGGCGACATTTCCCATCGCATCGGCAACCAACGCGTTACCAAACCCTTTCGAACGAGCCTCCACCATCATGCGGGCATTGTTAGGGTAGAGACACCCTGCCTTGGCGTTTACCACGTTGTCTTCCAACACCGGGCGGCGGAAACGGGTCCGGGTCAGGGTTGTCGCGGCATCGGGGGCGGCCATCGGGATCTGCTCAAGGCTGATGGCAAAGCCTGTCGCATCCTTGAGCGGCACAATCCCCAGCTCATCGCCTGCCAGCGCCCAATACATCGGGCGAATATAAACTGCTGCGTCCCTATCATAGGTCTTGAGCCCTTCACGAACCATCTCGACCATTTCGTCGATTTCGACAGTTGGTGTGATCATCAGCGCATTGGCGGACCGGTTGATACGTTCGCAATGCGACCGAAGATCTGGGGACAGCCCGTTAAACATACGCGCGCCATCAAACACGGTAGTACCGAGCCAAGCACCGTGATCGGCTGCCTTGATCACGGACAAGTCCCCGTCGTGCCACGAGCCATTGTAAAACGTCTTGATATTGGTGCCTGTGGCCATGTTAGAGTCCTTTTCTAGCCTTTCGGGGGGGTGCGGTAGATGCCTTCGGGCAGATTCAAAGCGACGGTAAGATCATGAAGCTGTTCGGGCGACATGTTGATCTTGCTCACCGTGTCAGTGCGGGGGTCCCATTGTTCAAACGTGATCACGCTGGCAAAGGCCTGCACCGTCACATCTTCGCGTAAGGGTGATTTGCCTTCGTCGATTAGGGTTATCACACTGGCATCAAATTCGTGTTCAATTGTAAACATAACGCGCACATTATTCTTTCGGCGGATCATTGCAAGCACAAGGCGATAACATCGGAACAATGCAGTCTGTTCAAGGGGGTGAGACCGCGTTAAACTTCTGATCGAATGTAATTTGGACGACCCATAACAAGGACCCGTTGTAAGATGTTAAGATTTTATGTCGCCATTGCCGCATTAACGTTATTCGCCGCATGCGAACCTGCCACGATCTCCGGGCCGGTATCGCAACCTTCGCCCCAGCCTGCAGCCCAGAGGCAGACCGGCACCTTTTCAGCGTCCACCGCTGCACGTAGTTTCGTCAGCGTTCTCAGGACGGTCGAACCGGTGGCAGAGCGCGAGTGCCGAACGCGCACAACAGGGGTGAATTGCGACTTTAATATCGTAGTTGACGATCGGGCTGGACAGCCTGCAAATGCGTACCAGACCGAGGACAAAGCCGGACGTCCGGTTATCGCGTTCACCTTGGCATTGATCGCCGATGCGCGGAACGAAGACGAACTGGCTTTTATCATGAGCCACGAAGCCGCGCACCATATCGAAGGGCACATCGCACGTCAGCAACAAAACGCCGTAGCGGGCGCGGTGATTTTCGCTGGCTTGGCTACACTTAGCGGTGGCGACGCGACGGCTGTGGAAACCGCGCAACGATTGGGTGCGCAAGTCGGGGCGCGTCGATACTCCAAGGATTTCGAGCTGGAGGCAGACGCGCTTGGCACCGTCATAACCAAACGTGCGGGCTATAACCCGCTCCGGGGTGCCGAATTCTTTGCGCGTATTCCTGACCCGGGCGACCGTTTTCTTGGGACCCATCCGCCTAACGCATCGCGTCTGGACACGGTGCGGCGCACTGCGGCGGGGCTGTAAAACCCCGCTATGCGACGACTGGGTCACATCATCACAGATCGCGGGTCGAAATATGCGGTCTCGGGGTGCGAGGCCAAAAGCCGTTCAGACGTAGATGCCGCTCTGAAACTGCTCAAGCGTGACAAGGCCTATGCGAAGGCGACGCATAACACTTGGGCAGTAGTCCTGTCTGACGGTGGCCCCCTGAAAGCCGACGACGGGGAATCGGGGGCAGGGATGACGATCATCCGCATGCTTGAGCGTGAAGGCGTGAGCGATCAACTGGTTGTTGTGACCCGCTGGTATGGTGGCAAACATCTGGGAGGCGATAGATTTCGCCATGTTCAAGCTTGCGTGCGAACCTATCTGGAGCAGACGGATCTGGCATGACGCTCAACGTCACGGCACCGAGCAGGCATAGCGTCGCCGCTAATACGATGCCGTGCCAGAATGCATTTTGGTATCTCATCCCGGCGTGAGCATAAATAATTGTCCCTAGTGAATAAGTCACACCCCCAATAGCAATCAAAAGCAATGCCACGCCCGGAATGGTTTGCCACATGGGCCAGATCAGCAGCACCGAAAGCCAGCCCATCCCAAGATAAAGATAAAGCGACGCTTTCGAATCCGCGCTCCAGAAGCAAAGCTTGGCTGTGGCACCCATGATGGCCAGCACCCAGACCAAAGCCAGGACGGCATAAGCAAAACCTGTTCCGATTACGATGACGATAGGCGTATAGGTCCCCGCGATCTTGAAGTAGATTGCGGCATGATCCATGCGGCGGAGCAACGGACGCGTTCGGTCAAACGGCATTAGGTGGTAAATCGCCGATGCCGAAAGTGAAGCAATAACCGAAATCGCATATATCGTCGTCGCGATTACTGGAAAACCCTGCTCTGACGCGTTGATCAGCAATAAAGTAATTGCGGGAATTGCGATCCCCAACCCCAGCACATGCACAGTGCCATCGGCGACGGTTTCAGAGCGAGAGTATGGGTAAGCCATGATATGACACCAGCGTAAGGAGATTACACATTATATGATAGAATGGTTCTGCGGCATTCCCATGGCGATCAAGTGCCGGACCGGCGGTAAGAAAGGGGCATCGCGGGACGCCCCCCCCAAAAAAAGTTACCGAGGTTTATTACCGTCGATCCAACGCGACATCATGACCTTGTCGCGGAAGCATTGCTGCGGAATTTCACGGTGCTTAAGGCGTGCAATCCGTTCAGCGAATGCTACCTGTTTAGATGACGGATAATCGGCAAAACGGCCTTCGATTGGTTTGGGTTTATGGGTGTCAATCCAAGCAGAAAGCGCGGAACGATCATTGGCAATCCCCTTGGGGAGTTCCATGCCAATTTTCGCAGCCAACGCTTCGGCATAGTGCATTTGCTTTTGCGACGCAGGCAAAATGAGGTGCTTTTCGTGTGCGTGCGCGGCTACTGCACCCTGATCGGTGGAAAATAAGCCCGGAAACTGAGGTTGATAGGACATATATAACCCTTTCTTGCTCTGATACGGAACGTATATAGAACATTAAGGGAACATTTTCAAGTGCGATACCAACGGATTTAGCTGCATGTCCCCTTACGAAGGGTGTATGTAGCGCGGTTCAGTGTGTGAACAACTAAATGGGCGATATTTAGCGCATGCCCAAAGGGGAAAACCCCTTATGTAGCTTGGGCCCCCGATAGAACAAACATACCCAGTTAGGAAGAGCCTTAAACCAGACGACCCCAAAGATCGTATTCCCCTGCTTCTTCGACTTCGACCGAGACGATATCGCCAACCTTCAGGTTTTGAAAACCTTCATCAATGAATAGGTTTCCGTCGATCTCGGGTGCATCGGACTTGGTGCGGCAGGTGGCTGCGTCATCATCTATTTCATCGACGATGACCTCTATGGTGCGGCCGACCTTAGCGGCCAGCTTTGCCTCGGATATAACTTGAGCCTTTTCCATGAACCGGTCCCAGCGATCCTGTTTGATTTCTGCCGGTACATGGTCCGGTAACGAATTCGACCGTGCGCCATCAACGTTTTCATATTGAAAGCAACCGACGCGATCCAATTGGGCCTCGTCCAGCCAATCCAACAGGGTTTGGAATTCGCTTTCAGTTTCGCCAGGATATCCGACAATAAAGGTAGAACGCAGCGTGATGTCAGGGCAGGTCTCGCGCCATGCGGTAATTTCATCCAATGTTTTGGCCGCAGCGGCAGGGCGCGCCATACGCTTGAGAACATCGGGATGAGCGTGCTGGAACGGGATATCGAGATACGGTAACACCAATCCTTCGGCCATTAATGGGATCAGGTTGCGTACATGTGGATAGGGATAGACGTAATGTAGCCGCACCCACGCCCCCAGCGACCCAAGATCACGGGCCAGATCAGTGATGTGGGCCCGGTGACCGCGATCTTCGGCATGTTTGATATCGACCCCGTAAGCCGACGTATCCTGAGAGATCACGAGAAGCTCTTTCACACCATTATGCACAAGCTTTTCAGCTTCACGCATGATCGCATGGGCGGGGCGTGATTGCAGCCGTCCGCGCATGTCGGGAATGATGCAGAACTTGCACTTGTGATTGCAGCCTTCTGAAATTTTCAGATAGCTATAGTGGCGCGGGGTAAGGCTGACGGCCTGGGCCGGTAGCAGATCAATAAAGGGGTCAGGTGACGGCGGCACTGCTCCATGAACCGCATCCAACACCTGTTCATATTGGTGTGGGCCGGTTACCGCCAGAATACGTGGATGATGTTCCCGGATATAGTCGGGCTCAGCGCCAAGGCAGCCGGTAACGATTACCCGGCCATTTTCCTTGAGCGCTTCGCCAATGGCATCAAGGCTTTCGGCCTTGGCCGAGTCGAGAAAACCGCAGGTGTTTACGATCACCGCATCTGCACCAGCATAGTCGGGTGAAATGCCGTATCCTTCAGCGCGCAGGCGCGTCAGTATCCGTTCGCTGTCGACCAACGCTTTGGGACAGCCCAGTGACACCATGCCTATGGTGGGCTGGCCAGGGCGGGACGGTTCGGCGATCTTGGCCTTAGGGGCCAGGTCGGGGCGCAGATTTGGTGGGTTTGTGCTCATGAAATGCGCTATAAGCCATGCAAAGGGTCTGCGAAAGGCCCTCTATCAGGCAAGGAGACCGGTGATGAAGTGGATCAGACGTATATTTGGCATACTGCTGCTGATCATAGTGGTTGCTGTTGGGTCACTGTTCTTGTTGCCCGCCGATCGGATCGCGCGAATCGCTGCTGATCAACTACGCAACCTTACCGGCAGAGAGGTGACAATCACCGGCGACGTTGGGCTGACCTTCTGGCCGGTATTGGGGGTCTCTGCCGGGGGGCTCGAGGTTGGAAATGCCACCTGGGCCAAAGACGGCGCGATGCTGTCTGCGGCCAATGCGGCGATCGGGGTGGACGCCATGGCGCTACTTCGCGGCGAGATTAAGATCACCAACATCGAAGCGCAAAGCCCGACGATCCGGCTTGAGCAAAGGTTGGACGGCCGCGCAAGCTGGCAATTCACCGATGGTGGCAGTGATGCCCAGATCAAAACCGCGCCGACTGCACCGGACAGGGCCCCGCGCGCCTTAACCATCCAACGGCTGAACATCACCGATGCCACGTTGATATACGATGCCGAAGGCGGAGACCTGGTGCATTATGAGGGTGTTGATCTGTCGCTTGATTGGCCCGTTCGTATGGGCGACGCAGTTATTAAGGCGTCGCTTAGCCCGGCACCTGACCGCGTGACAGTCGAAGCAACAGTTGACCGGTTCGACCAATTTCTGAACGGAGACATCAGGCCGGTACGTCTGCGCTTGGATGCTAAGGGAGGGGGTGTCAGCCTGATAGGTCGGGCAGGCCTTAGCGGCGCTGTAGCCGGCGATCTCTGGCTCAAAGCCTCGGACACCGGGCGCTTTCTCGGTGCGCTTGGGGCTGGAGATGTCGCATTGCCTCAAGGCCTGGGTCGCACCACGGATGTGAAGCTTCAGATGACATTGACGCCGGACCGCCGTTTGGCGCTGCGGGAATTGGTTGCCGACCTAGACGGGAATACGCTGCGCGGCGCGGCGGATATAACGTTGAACGGCACGCCGAATGTGAACGCTCAGCTCAGCACAGGGGCGCTGAACCTCGCCGGGTTCGCGGGCAGCACACCACAGCCGGGCGGGGCGACGTCGACCTCGGCTGCCGATGCGGGCTGGTCCAAGACCCCGATTGACGCGTCGGGGCTGGCGGCCTTCAATGGCGAAATCGCCCTGCGCGCCGACAATATCGAGCTGGGGACGTTGTCCTTGGGTGTCACGCGTATCTTGCTGCGCAACGACAGATCGCGTCTGGTCGCAGAGCTGCGCGAGGCAAATGCCTATGAGGGCACCGTGAGCGGAGAATTCGTAGTTAATAATCGCAACGGATTATCTGTGGGCGGTAAGCTGGCAGCTCAGGCGATCTCGATGCAGCCATTGTTGCAGCAGACTGTCGGTTTATCGCGGTTCAAAGGCATCGGCGACGCCGAACTTTCGTTTCTTGGATCGGGCCAGTCACTGGATGCCATCATGCGGTCCCTGCGGGGCGAAGGCGCTATAAATGTTGGACGGGGGAGCATAGACGGTATCGATTTGGATGGTCTCATGGGTAATTTCGATGTCAAAGGCGGCACAACAGTGTTCGATTCCCTCGGTGCCACCTTTGCGATTGACCAAGGTGTATTGCGTAACGAAGATTTGCTTATGCTGCTGCCCAACTTCACCGCGTCGGGGGGCGGTATCGTAGATCTTGGTGCGCAGACGCTTGATTATACCGTGACACCGAAAGCTTTGCGGGTGAATGGGCGTCGTGGGCTGTCAGTACCTGTGAGGATATTCGGGCCGTGGATATCGCCGAAGATCAAGCCTGATGTCCAAGCGGCGATAGATATGAATTTTGCCAAGGAAAAGGACAAATTTCGCCAAAAGCTGGATGAAAAGCTGCAACAAGAACTCGGGGTCGTACGCGAAGAAGGGCAGTCTGTCGAAGATGCGTTGAAACAGCAGGTGGAAGACGAGCTTAAACGCAGCTTGTTCAACCTGTTAAAGTAATCGCTGGGAATGGTGAAATTCGAACCTTAAGGCGCAAGGCTCGAATTTCAGTGGAACTAGCCCCAAACTGTCAGACGCCAGCCCGTCCCTGTCTTTACCTGCCCCGGTTGGGGCGTTATGGCTGGGCGTTAAGCGCAAGGAGCACTTCATGGACAATGATCTTTTCAACTCTTTCATGAGCGGACCCGACGAAAATGGCCGCTTTGGTGATTTTGGGGGGCGTTTTGTTTCGGAAACGCTGATGCCTCTTATTCTGGAGCTGGAAGCCGAGTATGAAAAGGCCAAGACTGACGACAGTTTCTGGGCCGAGATGAATGATCTGTGGACCAATTACGTTGGCCGACCAAGCCCGCTCTATTTTGCCGAACGGCTGACCGACCATCTGGGCGGTGCCAAGGTGTATATGAAACGTGACGAGCTGAACCACACCGGCGCGCATAAGATCAACAACGTGTTGGGCCAGATCATTCTTGCGCGTCGCATGGGCAAAAAGCGCATCATCGCCGAGACCGGCGCGGGCCAGCATGGCGTGGCCACGGCCACCGTCTGCGCCAAGTTCGGCCTGCAATGCGTTGTCTATATGGGCGCACACGACGTTGAACGCCAAGCACCCAACGTCTTCCGTATGCGCCTGTTGGGCGCCGAAGTCATCCCCGTCACCTCGGGTCGGGGCACCCTGAAAGATGCGATGAACGATGCTTTGCGCGACTGGGTCACCAACGTGCGCGATACATTCTATTGCATCGGAACAGTTGCTGGTCCGCACCCATACCCCGCTATGGTCCGTGATTTCCAAAGCATTATCGGCAAGGAAGTTCGCGAGCAGATGATGGCTGCCGAAGGCCGTTTCCCCGATACGCTGATTGCTGCAATCGGTGGTGGGTCAAACGCGATGGGGTTGTTCTATCCATTCCTTGACGACAAAGAGGTGGGTATTATCGGCGTCGAGGCGGGCGGTAAGGGCGTTAATGACAAGATGGAGCATTGCGCCTCACTCACCGGCGGGCGCCCCGGCGTTCTTCACGGCAACCGTACCTATCTGTTGCAGGACGATGACGGGCAGATCCTTGAAGGGTTCTCGATCTCGGCGGGCCTTGATTATCCCGGCATCGGCCCTGAGCATTCGTGGCTGCATGACATTGGCCGCGCCAAATATGTGTCGATTACCGATGTCGAGGCGCTTGAGGCATTCCGGTTAAGCTGTGCGCTTGAAGGGATCATTCCGGCGTTGGAACCGTCTCACGCTTTGGCGCATGTGATGAAGATCGCGCCCGAGCTGCCCAAGGATCACATCATTTGCATGAACATGTGTGGTCGTGGTGACAAAGACATCTTTACCGTCGCCAAGGCACTTGGCTTTGATATGAAGATCTAAACGGCAGGGGTGACGCGTTTCAAACTTCGCGGTCACCCTTTGTCGCGACACCATAGGCCTCTAATATCTGCAAGGGTACGATATCCAACGCCCGTCTATGGGTCGCTTCTAGATGTACCTGTGGGGCGCACCCTTCTTCAGCAGCTTGCAGGAAACGACCTGCGCAAAGGCACCATGAGTCACCGGCGTTAAGGCCCGAAAAACCGAATTCGGGCCGCGGCGTGCTGAGATCATTCCCTACATATTTTGAATATGCCAAGAACTCTGCTGTCATAACTGCACATACCGTGTGACTGCCTTGGTCAGCGCTACAGGTGTTGCAGGTCCCGTCGCGGAAAAAGCCTGTCACGGGATCAGTGCCACAGATCTCTAGCTTACCCCCGAGGACATTCACGCTTTCTTCAGGTATCATAAATTGTTCCCCAGAGTTCTGCTGATGAGCCGAAAGATTTCCACATTCTGTTCGCTTATGCCGGGCTCGCGAAAGCTGCGATCGGCGGCGTTGGTGGCAATTACCACACCATCAGGGCGATTGATATAAATGTACTGCCCATATACCCCGCGCGCCATGAATTCGCCTGGCTGGGCCCCCTTGGGTATCCACCACTGATAACCATAACTGATCTCGCCGGTTTGGGTCGGTGCCGACGCTGCCGTCGAAGCCGCGACCCAATCTGCCGGCACAATTTGCTTTCCGTTGTAGAAACCTTTGTTCAAGTACAGCTGCCCCATGCGGGCATAATCGCGCGTGGTCAGATTGAGACCACCCAAAACGAACGCCACGCCTGCGCCGTCGGTTACATAATATGGCGCGCGTTCCAGCCCCATGGGTCCGATGATCTTTTCCCCGAGTAGGTCGGGGATGGACCTTCCGGTTGCGCCGCGCACCACCATGCCGATAACGTGCGTATCAATCGAAACATATTGCCACTGTGCTCCGGCAGGGGCGAAAGTGTCTTTCAGGCTAGCGGTAAAATCATCCAGTTCACCGCCCAAAGCCAGAGCGCGGCCCATCCGGTTGATGTCTGAATCGCGGTCAAGATAGTCTTCGTCGAATGTAACTCCGCTCGCCATATTCAGAACATTGCGGATCGTTGCCCCATCATAGGCTGTCCCAATCAGACTTGGCGCGTATTTTGTTACCGGATCGTCAATTGACGCGATGTCGCCTTCCTCGAGCAGGATACCGACAAGTGCCGACAAATAGCTTTTTGCGACCGACCAGCTTATTCTGAGATCTTTCGCGTTGGTTCCCAGAAAGTAATTTTCGTATGCGATTTCACCGTCTTTCATCACGACAAGCGCCGTGACATCGCGCGCTACGATCCAATCATCAACTTGAGCGGGGAGCTCGACCTCTGGTCCGTAAGCGAGTTCGGCAGTCGGACCTTTGCCGCGGGAAACCGGCGTCGTCAGAAAAGCCCGGTCCATATGACTGAAGTTCGATACGATCTTATCTTCGGAGAAAAGCGAGTTAACAGCAAGAAGACGGGTGATTTCTTCGCGCTTCCACAGCCCGAAGACAACCAGCGCCAATATCAACACCAGCAAGACCCGGCCCAGCCATTTTCCGAATGTACGCATGAATATTTCCTCTTACTGCCCTTGAGGTATCCAAGCACACGTAAAATGGGCGTACCAGATAAACTTGACGTCAGCCGCTATACTTCCAGTCGATCCAGCGTCCGTGAAAATCAACGCGGCCAAGATCTAACCTGATGTCGCCGGGCCACATCCGCAAGGTCAGTGCAGCTCCCTGCTGGTCTAATCCGTCGCTCTCCATCGACAGCCAAGCCAAGGGGCGGTTTTTAGTGGCGCGTTTGCCCGCGGCTTCGATCAACGCGGTACCGCGAATCTGAGCAGCTTTGGGAAAATACTGCCATGCGATCGTATGCTGGATCAGATGCAGTCGTCCTTCGGGCGCGGCGGG
>TARA_R110002012_G_scaffold162694_2_pt1 | contig 34584 bp, 30 predicted proteins | sample TARA_R110002012 | Tara Oceans TARA_R110002012 (sample SAMEA4396515) | marine metagenome | biome: Westerlies Biome; feature: [DCM] deep chlorophyll maximum layer (ENVO:01000326); material: water (ENVO:00002006), including particulate matter (ENVO:01000060) such as... | depth 40 m
TGCGGGTCCGGTGCCTCCTTTGGCCCAGCTTGGCGGCGGGCAGGGCGCGCCACCCCGTCGCATTCCGGCCTTTCGCTAGGCGGGTTCTCCAGTGCAAGGCTGGCACCTGCGGATAAATATACCGGCGGCGAATCATTAATTGCGGCCCCCACCTATGTGCCGGTGGAAATCGGTGCGATCAGCGACGGGACCCGTTTTCAAGGGGGCCACAACGGATACGTTGCTGGCTTTGGATTAACCCATGCGCGCCTGATCGAGCTGAGCCATGACGGGCGCGGTGTTGCAGGAGAAGACATGCTGTTGGCGATGGACGACGTCGACCGGCGTCGTTTCGATCGCGAGATGGACACCGCTAAGCTCAAGGGAATACCGTTCGAGATTCGGTTTCACCTGCACCCCGACGTCGATGCGACTGTCGATCTGGGCGGTGCGGCTATTTCAATGGCCTTGAAAAGCGGCGAAATCTGGGTTTTTCGTCACGATGGCATTCACAGGCTGTCCTTGGAGCCGAGCGTTTACCTGGAGCGGAATCGCTTAAAACCACGGGCTTCATTGCAAATCCTGCTAAGCGGCCGTGCTATGGGGCATGCAACCCGCGTCAGGTGGTCCTTGTCGAAAGCGCAGGAAACTGCGATTGGCGTGCGAGATCTATCGCTTGACGACCCATATGATGACCAAGACTGACTAAAGGAACCTTCCAATGCCCGACCTGTATCCCGTTTCCCGCGCACTTCTTTCAGTGTCTGACAAGACCGGTTTGGTCGAACTGGGACAAGCGCTTGCCGCTCACGGAGTGGAGTTGCTGAGCACCGGAGGGACAGCAAAGGCGCTACGCGACGCTGGGCTTAAAGTCAGGGATGTTGCCGACGTGACCGGTTTTCCCGAAATGATGGACGGTAGGGTCAAGACGCTGCACCCGGTGGTGCATGGCGGTTTGCTGGCGCTGCGCGACGATGACAAACACCTCGCAGCGATGGACAAGCACAACATCAACGCAATCGATCTAGTTGTCGTTAACCTCTATCCATTCGAGGAAACCGTCGCCAAGGGGGCAGGTTATGCCGAAGTGATCGAGAATATCGACATCGGCGGACCTGCCATGATCCGCTCTGCGGCCAAGAACCACGGCTTCGTCAACGTAATTGTCGATGTGCAGGATTATGCCGCCGTGATCACCGAGCTAAAGGAAAATGACGGCCAGACCCACTATGCGTTGCGGCAGCGTTTGGCGCAGACCGCATATGCCCGCACCGCGGCATATGACGCTGCGGTCAGTACTTGGATGGCGGAGCAGGTCAAGGAAACCCCGCGTCGCCGGACCTTTGGCGGCACTCTCGCACAGACCCTTCGCTATGGGGAAAACCCGCATCAACAGGCCGCATTCTATACGGATGGCTCCGATTGCCCGGGCGTCGCCACCGCGACCCAGCATCAGGGAAAAGAACTGTCATATAACAATATTAACGATACCGATGCCGCGTTTGAATTGGTCAGCGAGTTCGACCCGGCACAAGGCCCGGCATGTGTGATTATCAAACATGCCAACCCCTGTGGTGTGGCGCGGGGCACATCAATGGTCGATGCGTACACTCGGGCATTCGATTGTGACCGGACAAGCGCTTTTGGAGGTATCATTGCCTTGAACCAGACTTTGGACGCTGAAACAGCCGACGCGATCAGTGCGATCTTTACCGAAGTTGTAATCGCCCCTGGTGCAACCGCCGAGGCGATGGAAATCTTCAGCAAGAAGAAGAACCTGCGGTTGTTGACGACCAATGGGCTGGCCGATCCGTCGGTTGCGTCGCTCACTTATCGGCAGGTTTCGGGCGGCTACCTCGTTCAGGACAAAGATGTGGGGCGCATCACCGTGGATGACCTGAAGTTAGTCACCAAGCGTCAGCCCACCGATCAGGAGCTATCGGACCTAATGTTTGCCTGGACCGTTGCGAAACACGTCAAATCCAATGCCATTATCTATGTCAAGGACGGGGCTACTGTAGGTGTCGGAGCGGGCCAGATGAGCCGGGTGGACAGCACGCGGATTGCTGCGCGCAAAGCACAGGACATGGCCGAAGCAATGGGGTTGCCAGCCCCGCTGACCCAAGGTTCTGTTGTGGCGTCGGACGCGTTCTTCCCCTTTGCCGACGGTTTGATCACCGCAGCAGAAGCCGGGGCTACGGCGTTGATCCAGCCAGGTGGGTCGATGCGCGATGACGAAGTTATTGCTGCGGCTGACGAAGCAGGGCTTGCAATGCTGTTCACCAACATGCGCCATTTCCGGCACTAAGTATTGGAACCTTTGAAATGCGTATCATTTTTTGGGCCGGGTTCGCGGCTTTCATTACCGACCAGCTCACCAAATACATTGTCGTACACGCGATGGAGCTAAGCCGGGTGCGTTCAATTGATGTTTTTCCACCCCTGTTAAACTTTCGTTATGGCGAAAACAGAGGCATCAACTTTGGCCTATTTGGTGACGGGGCCGAGTCTAGTCGCTGGATACTCATTGGCGTCGCGATAGCAATCTGCGTGGGTCTCTTGATTTGGGCGGGGCGTCAGCCTCTTGGGCTCTGGGCTAAGGTCAGCGCCGGCATTCTTGTCGGAGGTGCCCTAGCCAATGTGGTGGATCGCCTGATTTATGGTTATGTCCTAGATTTTCTGAACACCACTTGCTGCGGGATCAACAACCCTTTCGTTTTCAACACCGCAGACATTTTCATCTTTGCTGGAGCGCTAGGAATGGTCTTTTTTATTCCCAGTGCCAAGCCGACAGCCCAAAAGCCCCGCAAAAAAGGCCAGTGACATTTACCGCCTGACTGCGATAGTGATGAAAACACCTTAACAACTCCTTAAGGAGAACCGTCATGCGCCTTGTCGCCGCTCTTGTTTTATTACCGCTTGTTCTTGGCGCATGCGCCAACACAGGCCTGCGCGACATCCGCACCCCCGCATTGGGGCCTGATGAATTCATGATCCTGCCGGTCAAACCTTTGTCGCAGCCATCTGATTATACAGCTTTGCCTATTCCGACCCCAGGTCAGTCAAATTTAACGGATCGCGACGCCGTCGCAGAGGGTATCATCGCCTTTGGAGGAAAACCGGAAGCGGCAGGTGGGGCGGTTCCCGCCAGGGATGCCGCCTTGGTTCAGCAGGCCAGCCGGTTGGGTGTGTCACAAGGGATACGCCAGGATCTGACCGAAGCGGACAAAAGCTTTCGCAAGCGCAAGGGCCGGTTTACCAGTCTGAAGGTCGTGCCGACAGATCGCTATAACCAAGTGTACAAACGTCAGTCGCTTGATGCCCGCGATGAAGCACGCCGATGGCGCCAAGCAGGTGCACGTACGCCGTCCGCACCGCCTTCAAACTGACGTCGCCAGAATTACAAATCTGTTAGGTCCCTTGAACGTCACGCGCAGTGGCGTAAGTAGGCGTCATAGGACCCTGTTCAAAGGACCCGAACATGATCAGACTATCGGCCCTTTCGGCCATTTTTGCACTCGTTATGCCGGCCTCTATCGTGCTGGCACGAGATAACGAAGCCGTCACCCACTACACGCTTGATAATGGGATGGAGGTTGTCGTCGTCGAAGACCACCGCGCCCCGTCGGTACAGCAGATGGTTTGGTATCGGGCAGGGTCTGCGGACGAACCTAAAGGGTCGTCTGGTGTGGCTCACTTTCTTGAACACCTGTTGTTCAAGGCGACCGATAAAATGGAAGCTGGCGAATTTTCTGCCACAGTCGCCAAAAATGGCGGGCGCGATAATGCCTTCACCAGTTACGATTACACCGCGTATTTTCAGCGCGTTGCATCAGACCGCTTGGAATTGATGATGCAGATGGAATCGGATCGGATGAAAAATATTCGTCTGACCCCTGAAAACATCGCGACCGAACGGAATGTGATCATCGAAGAGCGTAATCAACGCACCGAAAACGACCCGGGTGCGCTTTTTCGCGAGCAGATGAATGCGGCGCAATATCTGAACCATCGCTACGGAACGCCGGTCATCGGATGGATGCACGAAATGCGCGAACTTGATCTCAAGGACGCTATTGATTTCTACGACCTATATTATTCGCCCAATAACGCGATTCTGGTCGTGTCAGGTGATGTGCAGCCAGACGAAGTACTCCGCCTCGCTAAGCAGTATTACGGTGTGATACCCGCCAATCCCGACCTGCCCGAGCGTCTGCGGACGCAAGAACCGCCACAAACGGCTGAGCGGCGCATGACGTTTCGCGATGACCGTGTAGCACAGGAATATGTAAGTCGATCCTACCTTGCCCAAGAACGCGACCCGGGCGATCAAAAAACCGCCGCTGCGCTTACAATGTTGGCCGAGATTTTAGGTGGGGGGACGACATCTTATTTTGCCGAGAAGCTGCAATTTGATACGCCTATAGCGACCTATTCGGCGGCTTTTTACAACGGCCAGGCCTTGGATGACACGACTTTTAACGTGATTGTGGTCCCGCAGCCGGGGGTCGCCTTGCAAGAAGCCGAAGATGCAATGGATGCGGCGATTGCCAGCTTTATGAAGAAAGGCGTCGATCCAGATCAGTTAGATAGGATCAAACAACAAATTCGAGCAGAACAGATATATGCCCGCGATGACGCGGATAGTGTCGCCAACCGCTATGGCAGTGCGCTGGCCATCGGGTTGACTGTGCAGGATGTCCAAGATTGGCCTGATGTTCTCGAGGCCGTAACGGCTGAAGATATCATGCAAGCGGCCAAGGATGTATTTAATCGTGAGGCATCAGTGACGGGCTGGCTGATGCGCGAAGAGGTAACAGAATGAGACTGATCTATGTTGTCGCGCTGACGCTACTGGCCGCCTTTCCGGCACAAGCCGAAGTCAACATTCAAGAGGTCACTTCGCCCGGTGGGTTGAAAGCATGGCTGGTCGAGGAACACTCCATCCCCTTTGTCGCCTTGGATGTTAGATTTAGAGGCGGAGCGTCGCTGGATGCGCCCGGTAAGCGGGGTGCCATTAATTTAATGACCGGATTACTGGAAGAAGGTGCCGGTGAACTTGATGCACGTAGTTTTGCCCGCGAGGCCGAAGGATTAGCGTCCAGTTTTCGATTCGGTGTGGATGACGACAGTTTGTCGGTATCGGCGCGGTTTCTAACTGAAAACCAAGACGCATCGGTGTCATTGTTGAAACAAGCCCTGCAAAATCCTCGTTTTGATCAGGATGCGATCGACCGTGTTCGCGGTCAGGTCCTGTCTGGCATTCGATCAAGCGAAAAAGACCCTAACGATATTGCGCGTAAGAAAATGGATGAAATGCTGTACGGTGCCCATCCCTACGGGTCGTCTCTGGATGGTACGGCTAAAAGCGTGACTGCGCTTACCCGCGATGATTTGGTCGCAGCGCATGATGCTGTGATGGCGCGAGATCGGATTTATATCGGTGCTGTAGGCGACATTACCCCCGAAGCGTTGGGCAAACTGATGGATGATTTGCTAGGCGGCCTACCCGCAACCGGGACCCAAATGCCACCTCGTGCCAGCGTCACCCTGTCAGGTGATATGACGATCGTTGATTTTCCGACACCGCAATCGGTGGCGCTATTCGCGCAAAAGGGCATTTCGCAAAAGGATGACGATTTCTTTGCAGCGACGGTTATGAATCAGGTGCTTGGCGGCGGATCATTTGAAAGTCGGCTTATGGATGAGGTGCGCGAGAAACGCGGTCTGACCTATGGGGTCTATTCCTATTTGGTGCCAATGGACTTGGCTGAAACCCTCCAAGGGTCGGTCAGTTCTGCTAACGACCGGATCGGCGAAGCAATAAGCGTTATTCAAGATGAATGGGCCAAAATGGCCGCCGAGGGGGTGACCCAGCAAGAGCTCGATGACGCCAAGACCTATATCACCGGTTCTTACCCGCTGCGTTTTGACGGCAACCAGACGATTGCCGGTATTCTTGTGGGTATGCAAATGTTGGATTTGCCGATTGATTACATTGCAACCCGGAATGACAAAGTCGAAGCAGTGACGTTGGAGGACGTTAAGCGTGTTGCAGCAGAGCTGTTGTCCCCAGACCAACTATCCTTCGTCGTGGTAGGGCAACCCGAAGGTCTGACAACTACGAAAGCTGAATAAGTGACGCTTTAATCGTACCGCGCAGGTTGAAAAGTTTTACACGCCGGGCCAAGGTCGTCCGGCGTGCATTGCTGAATAGCCCTATGCGTTCTTGGGGGATTTTGCCGTATCATTCACTCGCCATAAGGGATCCAGACGTTTTTAATCTCTGTCGCGGCCTGCAAAAACCCAATCCCTTCTCCGTCTGGTTTCATCCAATCGCGGGCCATTCCGTTGTTGACCCAAGTGCGCTTGAGATTCTGTGCGCTGCCAAATTCAACCACCTTGCTGAGGTCTTTGCTGCCAAAGCTCCACACCGCATCAATATCCATATGACGCGCCATTGTCTCAGCGATGTCCGAGTGCGAGCCGGTCAGAATGTTCACGACCCCGGCAGGTACGTCCGAGGTCTCTATTACCTGTATGAAATCGGTAGCCGACAGCGGAAAGGTGGGGCTGGCGGCAAGGATTACACGGTTACCCATGGCTATGGCCGGGGCCATGCACGAAATCAAACCTAACAACGGGGCCTCGTCGGGGCAAAGTGATCCGATGATACCCACCGGTTCTTTCATCGCCAGCGCCGCACCGCGTATAGGTACCCCGTGTATTTGGCCGTCGTACTTGTCCGCCCACGCAGCATAGGTGAACAAACGCTTAATCGATGCGCCGACCTCTTCTTCGCCGGTTTTCCCGCCCAGCATTGTATTCAACCGCGTGGCAAACTCGCCACTGCGAGCTGCCAGGTTTTCAGCAATGTAATACAAAATTTGCGCCCGAAGATGCCCGGTGGTTTTACCCCACCCTTTTGCGCCCTGTGCCGCTTCAACGGCATTACGGACATCCTTCCGCCCCGCCAGCGATACGTGGCCCAACAGCGCTCCTGATTTCCCATGAACCGACGCTGAATAGCCACCATCGGGACGTAGCTGCTTGCCGCCTATATACAGCTTCGCCGTGCGGTCTATTGCACCCGCAGATGCCTGTACGTCGCTGCCGACAGAGGGCTGAATTCCCTTCAATGGTTTTCGCGGGGTCTTTGGGCGGGTATAGGCGGTCAGTCCTTCCCAACCGCCCTCGCGACCAAAGCCACTTTCGCGCATGCCACCAAATCCTGCGGCGGCATCCATCATATTGGTGCCGTTGATCCAGACAACGCCAGCAACCAATTTGGGCGCGATATCGAGCGCAAGGTTGATATTCTCGGACCAAATCGTGGCGGCCAAACCAAAGCGGGTATTGTTGGCAAGCTCGACCGCCTCAGATGGGGTGCGGAACGTTGTCGATACAAGAACAGGGCCAAAAACTTCCTCCTGCATCAGTCGATCGGCCGGGTTCATTCCGGTAATCAGGGTGGGGGGGTAAAAACAGCCAGTGTCTGGAACATCCCCTGCGCGGAACAAGGTCCCGGCGGTATTGGCCGCAACCATCTCCGTGACCCGCTGCACTTGAACGGGATCAATCAGCGCGCCTACGTCAATCGATTTATCCAGCGGATTGCCGACCCGCAACATGGACATCCGTGTGCGCAACTTGGCATAGAACCGATCCGCAACCGGTTCGTGCACCAGAAGGCGAGAGCCAGCGCAACAGACCTGGCCCTGATTAAACCAGATCGCGTCAATCAAGCCTTCAACGGCGGAATCAATATCGGCATCGTCGAAAACGATAAAAGCCGACTTACCGCCCAGCTCCAGCGTAAGCTCCTTACCGCTTCCGGCGGTCTGCTCACGGATGCGTCGCCCAACAGGGGTAGAGCCGGTAAACGCAATTTTATCCACATCGGCCTGTACGATCATCTCGCCCACTGCGCCATCACCTGTAACGATATTGACGACGCCCTTGGGTAACCCAGCCTGCCGACAAATGTCCGCAAACAGCAAAGCGGTCAGCGATGTGTATTCCGCAGGCTTCAACACAACCGTATTACCCATCGCCAGCGCCGGCGCAATTTTCCAAGCCAGCATCAGCAACGGAAAATTCCATGGAATGATCTGCCCGCACACGCCTAGCGCCTCACGGTCGGGTAATGTGCTCTCCATCAACTGAGCCATACCGGCGTGAGAATAGAAATGACGCTGCGCCAACGGCACGTCTACGTCCCGCGATTCGCGAATAGGCTTGCCATTATCAAGCGTCTCAAGGACGGCAAACAGTCGGCTATGCTTTTGCAGCAGACGCGCAAGGGCATATAGATACTTGGCACGATCGTGCCCGCCCAGCTTTTCCCACTTCGGCTGAGCGGACCGAGCAGCTGCCACCGCCGTTTCGACCTCTTGCGCATTCGCCTTGCTCAAGTTCGCCAACACGTTGCCATTGGCAGGGTCATGGGTCTCGAAATCATCGCGCGGGACAGTAAAGGCCCCGTTGATGAAATGCCCGAACCGACTACCCTGATCAACCAGCCAAGCCAATGCATCTGCGGACGACTCAAGTGCCACACCATAGTCCATGGTTTCGTAAATTTCGGAAACGCTCATGGCTTCACCCTTTTTAAAATACTCAATTGCGGCGCGGATATCACCCGGATCAGCTGATAGGGTGACGATAGCTCGCGGAATAGCTACCCGTCACGTGATGCTCGATCTGTCGTTCAATATCGCCCAACAGCGATGACGCCCCAAAACGGAACAAATCAGGCCGCAGCCACCGATCCCCCAGCTCTTCCTTGATCATAGCCAGATAGGTTAGCGCATCCTTGGCTTTGGAAATCCCGCCCGCCGGCTTGTACCCAACACGCATGCCGGTGCGATCGTGATAGTCACGAATTGCGCGGATCATAACGAGTGAGACAGGCAGCGTGGCGTTTACATTTTCCTTGCCCGTCGATGTCTTTATAAAATCCGCCCCGGCCATCATGCACACCAGCGAAGCTCGTGCGACATTGCGCAACGTCCCGAGCTCTCCGGTAGCGAGAATGGTTTTGATATGAGCATTTCCGCAGGCCGCCCGAAAGGCTTTGACCTCATCATAGAGGGTCTGCCAATCGCCCGACAGAACGTGACGTCGCGAAATGACAATGTCGATCTCCTCAGCGCCGGCATCAACGCTCATTTCGATCTCGCGCACGCGCAGTTCGAACGGAGACAATCCTGCCGGAAAACCGGTTGATACCGCCGCGACCGGAATTTGTGTCCCGGCCAGTGCAGCTTTGGCGGGGCCGATCATCTCGTGATAAACGCACACTGCGCCGACCGTGATGGGCTTCATGGCAAGCGCCTTCAACAGATCGGGCGCAAGGGGTTGCCGGGCCTTGGCGCATAACCGTTCGACGCGCCGGGCGGTGTCATCCCCGGAAAGCGTGGTCAGGTCAATACAACTGATCGCACGCAGCAACCATGCCACCTGATGATCTTTCTTGACCGACCGGCGCGCGGGCAGCGTTGCAGCACGTCGCTCAATGGCCGAGGTATTGGCGTTGACCGATCGCACCCAGTCCATATCCAGCGGCATCCCAGGATTGCGCGGCTCAGCCACCTGAGGAAGATGGTTTTGGGCCAGCGCGGGGGCATCAGTTAGAGGCGTGGGCATCGATATTCCTGTCTAGTGATGGGGCAGTTTGCCATGCAGGTCGCACCTTTATTCAGGCGCGTATTCAGGCGCGCGCGGGGAAACACGGGTCACGCAGGTCTAGCTGCCGCGATAGGTGGTGTACCCATAGGGGGATAGCAACAGCGGGACATGATAGTGAGCATCCGGATCAGATATCCCGAAGCGCAGGGGAATCTGATCCAGAAATCCAGGTGTATCGCGAGACGCGGCATTAGCATCCAGATAGGCTCCTGCATCAAACAGCAGCTCATAGACTCCGGGGGCGAATTGGCCTTTCGGCAAGATCGGCGCATCGGTGCGACCATCTGCGTTGGTGGTCATCTGCGCCAGCTTCAGCCGATTGGTTCCTTCAATCCGGTACAGGGTGATATCCATTCCTCCGGCAGGTGCACCGCGTGCGGTATCAAGAACATGTGTCGTAAGATAACCATTAGCCATATGCCGATCCTTCCACAGACGTTAGGCGCATAGGATACGGCTGGCATCAGGCGCGTCAATCGTTTGTCTGCCTGTGGATAAATCGCAAATGAAATATTTTTTTCGTCAGCGATTCGTTTTTACTTTGACCCGCGAATCATCCTGGGCTTATATAGGTAACACATACCAACAGATGCGAGGCCTGCCAGCGCCGCACATAAATCTGGTGTATGTATCTGGGACCGAATTCTTAAAGATCGGGCAAGCTGCATTAGGTGCGGCGATCTTTGGGCAGGGGCCGACAGGACTGTTCGCATCCGAACAGCGGTCCCTTCCACCTCCCTCCTTGTGTTCTCTTTTTTGATTTAGCCTCGGAATGGGTGTTTTGGGCCGAGCTGGACGTTGGTTTTTTCTTGAAGGATGTAGAACGTCTCGAGCATGATACCGACCATCGGCCCAATCTTTTCTACGCGCCGGACCGGCTGTACATTTCAGATCATCAATGTTTGAAATCTACTGTGCCCCGCCGCCATTTTTGCCGGGTGCAAACCAAAGGACGCCCCATGACACGATACCCCCGAGATTTTCGCGGCTATGGCCCGACCCCGCCTGACGCAAAATGGCCTGGCGGGGCAAGGATAGCCGTTCAGTTCGTACTTAATTACGAAGAGGGCGGAGAGAATAATATTTTGCACGGAGATGCCGCTTCCGAAGCGTTTCTGTCTGAGATCGTTGGTGCCGCCCCTTGGCCGGGTCAGCGTCACTGGAACATGGAATCTATCTATGATTATGGGGCGCGGGCTGGGTTTTGGCGGCTTCACCGTCTGTTTACCGGCGCGGCTATCCCGGTGACCGTGTACGGTGTAGCGAGCGCTCTGGCGCGGTCGCCTGAACAGGTCGAGGCTATGAAGGCCGCCAATTGGGAGATCGCCAGTCACGGGCTGAAATGGATTGATTACAAGGATCACACGGTCGCAGCAGAATGCGCTGACATTACCGAAGCAATTCGTCTGCACCGAGAAGTCGTAGGCGAAGCGCCACGGGGGTGGTACACTGGGCGAAGTTCAATCAACACGGTGGCGTTGGCATCCGAAATCGGGACGTTCGATTACATCTCCGACACCTACGACGATGATCTGCCATACTGGGCACAGATTGCGGGGCGCGACCAGTTGATCATCCCCTATACGTTGGATTGTAACGATATGCGGTTTGCCACCCCGCAAGGGTTCAATTCGGGTGACCAGTTCTATACCTATCTGTGCGATACTTTCGATGCGCTCTATGCGGAAGGGGTGGCGGGCAATTCCAAGATGATGTCGGTGGGGCTGCATTGCCGGCTGATCGGGCGTCCGGGGCGTATTCAGGCGTTGAAACGCTTTTTAGAATACATCAGCCGGTTCGAAGGCGTCTGGACCCCGCGCCGCATCGAAATAGCCGATCATTGGCGCAAAACTTATCCTCCGAAACCCATCTTTCGCGCAGACTTGCTGAACCGTGAGGATTTCGTCGCTAGATTCGGTGGTGTGTACGAACACTCTGACTGGATCGCAGAGCGTGCTTTTGATCTGGAACTGGGGCCTGCACATAATTGTGTGGCAGGCATCCATAGCGCCCTTGCGCGGGTATTTCGCTCTGCCAGCCCTGCCGAACGCCTTGGCGTATTGCGGGCGCACCCCGATCTTGCCGGTAAGTTGGCGGTCGCTAGGCGGCTCACCGCCGAAAGCACGAACGAACAAGCAAGTGCGGGTTTGGATGCCTTGACCGATGCCGAACACAGTAGGTTCCAAGAGCTTAACAAAGCCTATGTGACCAAGCACGGTTTCCCCTTCATCATCGCTGTCAAAGACCACGACAAAACCGGTATCTTACGGCATTTCCAAACGCGCATCGCTAATGCTACTCCTTCAGAATTCGATACCGCCTGTAGGCAGGTCGAACGTATTGCCCGGCTGCGCTTGGAGAACATGTTATGACGAGCTATGCTTTCCCGCCCGGTGGTCTGCCGGATCAGTCGGCCTCGCCGGAAAGTACAGCTGTCTTCACGACAGCCTATGCGGTAGTACCCGCATCGGTACAGCGTGATATAGTGACCAGCTTCCTGCCTAGATGGCGCGACACCCGTGCGTGGATACTGGCCCGGCCCTTGACCGGCTTTGCTGAAACTTTTTCGCAGTATGCGCTTGAAGTTGCACCCGGTGGAGGCAGTGCGCACCCCGAGCCCGATCAAGCTGCCCAAGGCGTGTTGTTTGTTGCTGTCGGGACAGCGCGGCTCACTATTGGCCCGCATACATACGATCTTAGACCGGGGTCTTATGCCTATTTGCCGCCCGCGTCAGATTGGTCGCTATTCAATACAAGTGATATCCCTTGCGGAATTCATTGGATACGCAAGCGTTATACTCCCGTTGTCGGGTTGGACACACCACCTGCGTTTGTCACTCACGAGAATGACGTGCCTCATATAGCAATGCCTCATACCGATGGAGCGTGGGCAACACAGCGCTTTATTGAACCGACCGATCTGCGTCACGACATGCACGTAAATATTGTCACTTTCCAACCTGGTGGGCTTATTCCTTTTGCGGAAACGCACGTGATGGAACATGGCCTGTATGTATTGCAGGGGACGGCAGATTATCTGCTTAACCGTGACTGGGTCCCTGTTACAGCAGGCGACTTTATGTGGCTTCGGGCATTTTGTCCGCAGGCTTGCATCGCCACCGGCGATCAACCTTTTCGGTATCTGCTTTACAAGGATGTGAACCGTCACATGCCCCTGACTTTATGAATCCTGAAATATTCACTCAGCCCCTGACCAAGGACAGCTTTGCGCCGTTCGGAGAAATACTTGATGCCTCCGGCAGTCCAGACCGACTGATCAACGCAGGAAAGTGCGGTCGCCATCATGATCTGGCCACGCTGGATTTCGGGCAGGATGGACAGGCGGGGATCAGCATCTTTAATGCCCGTCCCCGCAGTTTACCCTATATGCTGGACCTGCTTGAGCGTCATCCCGAAGGCTCGCAAGCGTTTCTTCCGATGACGGGCCATCCGTTTCTTGTCATTGTGGCACCCGATGACGGCGGCATCCCGGGCACCCCGCTCGCGTTTATCACCCACCCCTATCAGGGTGTGAATTTCCGGCGCGGGACATGGCACGGCGTGCTGACGCCGTTGGCCGAACCTGGGCTTTTCGCCGTTTTCGATCGTATCGGCACAACCACAAACCTTGACGAATACCCGCTTGATCCGCCTTATGTGATCAAAGGTTAGGCCTAAAAGCCGCGTGCCAAATGCAACACGCGGTCGTCGCAACTTCTACAGCTTTCGCAATCACTTGACTTCACTGACGACAAAGCAAGACCCAAGGAACCTCACTCATGTATGATATGGCCGCCATTGCCACTTGGATTGAATTCGCGGTTCGGTGGGTGCACGTCATCACGGCAATTGCCTGGATAGGGTCGTCATTCTATTTTATAGCGCTTGATCTGGGCCTGCACCGTGACCGCAACCTGAAATCGGGCGCAGACGGAGAGGAGTGGCAAGTCCACGGCGGGGGTTTCTACCATGTGCAAAAATACCTCGTGGCCCCTGCACAGATGCCTGATGACCTAGTCTGGTTCAAATGGGAGAGCTATTCAACCTGGCTATCGGGCTTTGCCTTGCTGATCTTAGTCTATTATCTTGGGGCCGAATTTTACCTCGTAGATCCGCGCGTGGCAGAGCTGGCAACATGGCAGGCTGTGGGAATTTCATTGGCGTCCTTGGCTTTTGGATGGATTGTCTATGACCAGATATGCAAAAGCAAATTCGGCGATGACAACACGCGCCTATTGATCGTTCTATATGTGATCCTGGTGGGGATGGCATATTTCTATGCATCGGTCTTTTCGGGCCGGGCCGCGTTGCTCCACTTGGGGGCGTTTACCGCCAGCATCATGTCGGCCAACGTGTTTTTCATCATCATGCCGAACCAGCGTATCGTAGTGGCTGATCTGAAGGCGGGGCGCACCCCGGATGCGAAATACGGCAAGATCGCTAAGCAGCGCAGCACGCATAACAACTATCTTACGTTGCCGGTGATTTTTCTGATGCTCAGCAACCACTATCCACTGGCCTTTGCATCGGAAATGAATTGGTTGATCGCGGCGCTGGTGTTTCTGATGGGGGTGACGATCCGACACTATTTCAACAGCCTGCATGCCCGCCAAGGCAACCCAACCTGGACATGGCTGGCGACTGCATTATTATTCATCGCGATTATTTGGCTGTCCACCGCGCCGATGTTTCGCGCCACCGAACCCCAAAAGGCGTCGGGCGCGGCCCTGCGTTTTGCCCAGGCTGATGGTTTTGAGCGGGTTCAAGATATTGTAACAGGCCGGTGCAGCATGTGTCACGCTGCGGAACCGGGATGGGAAGGGCTATTGTGGCCACCCAAGGGTATCCGGTTAGAGACCGAACATCAGATCGCCAGCGCTGCAAAGCAGATCTATATACAAGCTGGGATTACCAACGCCATGCCACCTGCAAACCTTAGCCATATGGAACCGACAGAGCGCGCTGAAATTGTCGCGTGGTTCAAGGCCGCCACGGATTGAAACGCCTAAAGAGGGGGCCGGGTACGTATAATCCCGTCTTTCAGAATCGTCCGCCTCTATGCTAGGTATAGCGCAATGGCATATCAAAACCCCAATATAAGCGAAGCACCGCCAGTAATCCGGCAGCTTGACGAAGCAGCGATCAACCGTATCGCCGCCGGAGAAGTGGTTGAACGTCCGGCGTCTGCTGTCAAAGAGCTGGTCGAGAACGCCATGGATGCAGGCGCACGGCAGGTCACCATCGAATATGCCGATGGCGGCAAAACGCTGATCCGGGTGACAGATGACGGTTGCGGAATCGCGGCCCGCGATTTGATGCTGGCCATGTCACGCCATGCTACATCAAAAATTGATGGGTCTGACCTGTTGAACATCCATACTTTCGGGTTTCGAGGCGAAGCGTTGCCTTCGCTTGGTGCCGTGGGCCGGTTGACGATTTCCAGTCGCGTCGCGGGTCAGGACGGGGCCGAAGTATCGATCAATGGGGGGCAGGCTGGGCCGGTTCGCCCTGCGGCTTTGAACGGAGGCACGGTTGTTACGCTTCGCAATCTGTTTTTCGCCACTCCGGCCCGATTGAAATTTTTACGAACCGATCGTGCCGAGGCGCAGGCGATCGCTGATATTATCAAACGTCTTGCAATGGCGGAACCCTTCGTGCGCTTCATCCTGCGCGACGTGTCTGGTGATGGACCGGGCCGCGAGGTATTCCGCGCGGATGCGGAGCAGGGCGATATGTTTGCTGCCCTGCAAGGGCGTCTGGCACAGGTGCTGGGGCGAGAGTTCGCCGAAAATGCGCTGGCCATCGATGCCGAACGCGAAGGGTTGCACCTGACTGGCTTCGCGGCGTTACCTACCTATTCGCGCGGTTCGGCAGTCATGCAGTACCTTTTCGTGAATGGCCGACCCGTGCGGGATAAATTGCTCGTCGGGGCGTTGCGGGGTGCCTACTTTGATCTGCTCAGCCGCGACCGCCACCCGGCAGCGGCGCTGTTCATTGATTGCGACCCGACGCTTGTTGACGTGAACGTGCATCCCGCCAAATCCGAAGTACGCTTTCGTGATCCCGGAATTGCGCGCGGCTTGATTGTATCAGGGCTGCGCCATGCGCTAGCAGATGCGGGGCATCGGGCTTCTACCACCGTCGCTACTGCCACACTAGGTGCCATGCGCCCTGAACAGTTGACAGCGCGGGTCTATCAAATGGACCGGCCCTCTGTCTCAGCGCGCGGTACGGCGTATCAGGCGCAGGCCCCGGAACCCGGGTTTGCGGAAACCGCCGGTATGTGGGCTCGGGTCGAAACCCAGGCCGAAGCGGAGACAGCAGCCGAACAGGAAACCCCTGATTTCCCCTTGGGAACCGCGCGCGGTCAGGTTCACGAAAACTACATCATCGCACAGACTGCAACGGGTATGGTGATTGTCGATCAACATGCCGCGCATGAACGGTTAGTCTATGAAAAACTCAAACGGCAGATGTCAGAAAACGGTGTTGCGGCCCAAGCACTGCTCATTCCTGAGATTGTAGATCTTTCGGCTTCCGATTGTTCGAGATTGCTGGATATGGCCGAGCAAATGGCTGGTTTCGGTCTAAGCATCGAACCGTTTGGTGGAAACGCCATCGCTGTACGAGAGACGCCAGCCATTCTCGGGGTCGTTGATGCCAAGGCAATGATCCTTGATATTTTGGATGAAATTACAGACCAGAACGAAAGCAATTCACTGCAAGCCCGTATCGAGGCGATCTTGAGCCGGGTTGCCTGTCACGGCTCTATCCGCTCTGGCCGCCGGATGCGCGGTGAAGAAATGAACGCGTTGTTGCGAGAAATGGAAGCGACCCCTCATTCTGGTCAGTGCAACCACGGGCGCCCGACCTATGTCGAACTGAAGCTCGGTGATATCGAACGATTGTTCGGCCGCACATGATTGAGATCAGCGGACAAACCTATACCCTGAACGACCCAGTCGTTCTGTTGATCCTTGCGACCGCTGGGGCCATTTTTTTGGTCTTGATCCTGCTGATCCTCGCGGTGCGTGCCGCCGGACGTTCGGCGCGGATGACTGAACCGCTGGCGCGGCAGATGCAGGCATTGGGCGGCCACGTACAGCAACTCGGGATGGGTCAGGAACAGTTGCGTGGCGGCTTGCAAACGGTTTCAGACACGCAAGCCAATGCCCAAGCCCAGATGATTCAAAGCATCGAGGCACGCATGGCCCATGTGCAGCAGCAGATGCAAGACCGGCTTGCCGATAACGCTGCCCGTTCAGCCCGAAGCCTGACCGAGATGCAAGAAAGAATGAGCGCGACCCTGCATGGATCAAGCAAACAGACGACAACCAGTTTGACGCAGCTTCAGGAACGGCTGGCCGCTATTGATCGGGCGCAAGATAACATTACGAAACTGTCCGGTGATGTCTTGTCGCTGCAAGACATCCTAAGCAACAAACAGACCAGAGGTGCGTTCGGCGAGATCCAGTTGCACGACATCGTATCCAAAGCGCTGCCCAGTGACAGCTATACCATGCAGGCATCGTTATCGTCCGGGAAACGGGCCGATTGTCTGATCCACCTGCCAAATCCGCCCGGCCCTATCGTGATAGATAGCAAGTTCCCTCTGGAGGCGTATGAAGCCCTGCGTCGGGCCAAGACCGATTACGAGGTCAAGGAAGCGGCGCGGGCCATGCGTGTCGCAGTCAAGGCGCATATTTCAGCGATCAGCAGCAAATATATCATCGAAGGCGAGACAGCGGACGGCGCATTGATGTTTTTGCCGTCCGAGGCCGTATACGCAGAGTTGCACGGCAATTTTCCCGAACTCGTGCGCGAAGGCTTTGCTGCGCGGGTCTGGATCGTGTCACCGACGACCTGTATGGCGACGCTGAACACGATGCGCGCCATCCTGAAGGACGCTCGGATGCGCGAACAGGCCGGTGCAATCCGCAAGACTTTAAAGATGCTGCACCGCGACGTCGAACTTGTGGTGGAACGTGTTGGAAAACTGAACACCCATTTCGGGCAGGCACGGGCCGATCTTGAAGGGTTGGGGACAGCTGCCGAAAGGGCTGGAAAACGGGCGGCCCGACTGGACAACTTTGATTTCGAAGAACTTTCCCCCCAAGAGATTCCAGTCGTCCCATTGACTGGATCGGGCGAAAAGAACTGACATTCGGGGGCGGCCCATCTTTTTGAGATTCAAAAATTGCAGGCTATTTGTAATCAGTTGCAACTCCACTAGATGTTCATCCGTGTATCGTAATTATTGAAAGCTCCTCTGCGACCGACAGGATATCCCCACCATATGCCTTTTGAAGCTATTGACCCGCCTCGTAACAACCTTTCGGCGGCCGCTCGTAGAATTGCCGTAATCGGCGGAGGTATCTCAGGCATGGGAGCTGCCCACCTGTTGGGCGACGAGAACCAAGTAACCCTGTTCGAAACATGCGCACGGCTGGGTGGGCACGCCCGAACCAAGATAGCTGGTAAGAATGGCGACCAACCTGTGGATACCGGTTTTATTGTATTCAACTATGCGAATTACCCTCATCTAGCCGCCTTATTCAAAGAATTGGACGTTCCGGTCGTCAAATCTAATATGAGCTTTGGTGCATCTATCGATGGCGGGCGGCTAGAATACGCGCTTATGACGTTAGACTCGATCTTTGCGCAGCGCAGCAATCTGGCTAACCCCAAGTTTTTGCGAATGCTGAGCGACATTATAAGGTTCAATAACAACGCAATGAAAATCGCCCGAGACCGATCGCTGACCATTGGGGGGTTTTTGCAAAAGCTAGGTGCAGGCGAATATTTTCGCAAATACTACCTTGCGCCGCTGTCGGGCGCGATCTGGTCTACACCTGTGGGCAAGATAATGGATTTTCCGGCGTATTCCTTGATTGATTTTTTCGAAAACCACGCCCTGCTTAGCCACAGCGGCCAACATCAATGGTATACTGTTCAAGGTGGATCACAGGAATATGTAAGCCGACTTACCACTTCGCTGACGGCAAAAGGTGTCAATATTCGCGTCAGCGCAGCCGTCCAATCGGTGCGCCGTAACGCCTTGGGGGTTGAGATAAAAACCGACGGGGCAAATTGGGAAAGCTTTGACGAAGTGGTTTTCGCAACGCATTCCGACGACGCGTTGGCCCTGATATCTGATCCAAGCGCGCAGGAAACCAAAGCATTGGGTGCGATGAAATACCAGCCTAACGATGTCGTCCTACATGCCGACACTTCTATAATGCCAAAGCGCCGCAAGACTTGGGCCTCGTGGATATATTCCGAGGACAAGCATAACGTGTCAGATCGGATCGACCTGACATATTGGATGAACTCTCTTCAACCGATCCCAATGGACGATCCGCATTTCGTGACGCTCAATACCAAACGCACGATACGCGAAGAACTGATCTATGATCAGGTTACCTTGCGACACCCTGTTTATGATCTTGGCGCAATTGCGGCCCAAGAACAGGTGCGCGGTTTCAACGGTACCAACAACACCTGGTTTTGCGGTGCCTGGATGAAACATGGTTTCCACGAAGACGGTTTGTCGAGCGCTGTAGATGTCGTGCGCGGCATGCGTGATCAATCCAGGATCGTAATGGCGGCAGAATGACCACTTCTGTCGATTATATCCGAGGCACAACCTATCATGGGCGCAAAGGCACTGTCGAAAATGCCTTTCGCTATTCAGTAGATTACGTGTTGCTGGATGCCGAGGCAGATATCGAACCTTTGGCGCTGTTTGCACGCAACCGGGCCGGGGTAACGTCTGTTCACGATGTTGATCATGGTGGCCCGAAAGGCGCAGGCCGGGGGGCCGCTTGGGTGCGTGATGTGCTGGCACAGCACCAGATCACAGGCGTTGCCCAGATCGAGCTTTTGACCCAAGCGCGGTTGTTCGGTCACGTGTTCAACCCCGTCAGCTTTTGGCTGTGTCGGAGTGATGATGACGGTTTGATCGTGGTAATTGCCGAGGTGTCTAACACATTCGGCGAACGCCACAGCTATTTGTGTCACCATTCCGACCTGCGCGAGATCACGCGCCAAGACCATTTACATGCAAACAAGATTTTTCACGTATCGCCGTTTCAGCCGGTTGCGGGAACATATGCGTTCCGATTTGATATCCGAAAAGATCGTATCAGCATCTGGATCGACTATACCCAGACCGCAGGCGGATTGATCGCGACACTTACCGGAAAGCGGCGACCGCTGACGAATACTGCGGTGCTTCGGTCGCTTGTCCGTCGCCCGTTTGGATCGCGTCGGGTTTTAGCATTGATACACTGGCAAGCCGTCAAGCTGTGGTGGAAGGGAGGGGGGTATCGCCCTGCGCCCACCCCGCCTAGTGACGAGGTTTCGTAGTGGCCAACGTCGAAAAGAACACTCAACCCGCACAGCTTCAGGCCTATGCGTTGTTTGCGGCACTGCTGGCAGCGGCAGGATTGCCGATCTATATCCATGCCCCAAAGTTTTTTGTCGACGAATATGGGGTGTCATTGACCGCTTTGGGCATCGTCCTTTTCGGGCTGCGATCGCTTGACGTGATACAGGACCCGCTGCTGGGACGGCTGGCTGAGGTTCTGCGCAATCGTCGAAGTCTGGCGGTCGCGATTGGGTCTTCAGTTATGGCGATATCCATGTTTGCATTGTTTGCCATGACACCTTCGTTACCACCCTTGGTTTGGTTCGGCCTCACGTTGACGGGTGTGTTCAGTTCATTCAGCTTTTTGACGATTTGCTTTTACGCACAGGGCGTTTCCAAGGCCGGGGCGCTTCCCGGGCGCGGCCATCTGGCTCTGGCAAGGTGGCGTGAAACAGGTGCGCTTTTGGGCGTATGCGTAGCCTCAGTCGCCCCGGTGGTTTTGGCGACGATCATGGGTAAGCCGTTTACTGGGTTTGCGATCGGTTTCGCGGTATTGGCGCTTGTGGCTACCATTGCCATGCGGGGCGAATGGCGCACCGTCAGTACAAGCGCACCCACCGGTTTCGACGTTATTTTAAAGGACAACGTCGCGCGTCGTTTGTTGCTGATAGCGTTCTTGAATGCGGCACCTGTGGCCGTAACCTCGACGTTGTTTCTATTCTATGTGGAAGCAACGCTGCAATCGGCGGAGTGGGCGGGACCACTGCTGCTGGTATTTTTTCTAAGCGCAGCGATTGCCGCGCCGTTTTGGGGATTTCTTGCCGAAGCCTATGGGGCAAAGCCAGTCCTGTTGGCTGCGATGGCGTTGGCTATAGTGGCGTTCGCCGGTGCCTTTTTTCTTGGGGCAGGTGATGTCGCTCTTTTTGCTGTGGTTTGTATTGTATCAGGTGCTGCTCTTGGCGCTGACCTTACCCTGCTACCAGCAATGTTTGCCACACGTCTGGCCAAGATTGCGCCATCCGCCGCCGAGGGCTTTGGCCTTTGGGCATTTGTCTCCAAACTTACCCTTGCTTTCTCCGCAGTAACGCTACTTCCCATCTTGCAGATGTCGGGCTTTATTAGCGGCGAGCTGATTAACACACCCCACGCTATTGCAACGCTGGTCTGGCTATATGCCGGTCTACCATGTGCTCTTAAAGGGGTGGCAATGGCAGTGTTAGCAGGCACCTCACTGCATGAGGATGATACGTTATGATGGAATTACTATCTATTTTCCTAGGTGCGGCGATTGTGATCGGCTTTGTTTTCGCTAGACGTCACATGGCCGATTTTCCCGCACAGCGCCCCGATGATTATGCTGACGACTATCTGGTGCTAGACATGAAAAAGTATCTGGATGGAGAAATGGTCTGCGAAGGAGTTATATTCGGGCCAACTGGGCGGGTTACCAGTAGTTTTGTCGCTGACTTTAACGTTGTCTGGGATGGCGATGCCGCCGAGGTAAAAGAGCATTTCGTCTATGACGATAACACTACTCAAGATCGCACATGGTCAATTATCTTAGGCGAGAAAGGTCGTTTTACAGCGACTGCCGCTGATGTACCTGGCGAAGCACAGGGCAGACAGGTCGGGGCCACGATACGCATGCAATATCCGATAAGGTTGCCGGACGATGTCGGTGGGCACCTGCTCAAGACGGTCGACTGGATCTATCTGACCGCTGATGGCACGATGATTAATCGCAGCCAATTTCGTAAATTCGGCTTCAAGGTGGCAGAGCTTGTGGCGACGATTCGACAGAAGGATCCAGAATGAAAGAGTGGGGCGGGAAACGGTATTGGCTGATCGGAGCCAGTGATGGTTTGGGCAAAGCGCTGGCGCATAAGATTAGTCGGCGCGGCGCAGAGGTCATTGTCTCGGCCCGATCGGAGGATAAGCTGATGGCGCTGGTGGATGAGCTCCCAGGCAGGGCGTCTTATCAAGTCTTGGATGTTCAGGATGAAGACAGCATTCGTTCGGCGGTAAGTACGGTGGGGCATGTAGATGGTCTTGTTTACCTTGCTGGTGTCTACTGGCCGTTCGGCGCTGCGGAATGGGAAGCGGACCACGCGATTAAGATGATCGATGTGAACCTGACCGGGTTGGTGCGGGTCTTGGGAGCAGTGGTCCCTTCGATGGTGAAACGCGATGCCGGGCATATCGTCATTACGTCCAGCTTGACGGGGTTCCGGGGGTTGCCCAATTCAATTGGGTATACGGCATCGAAGGCGGGTACCATGTCCTTGGCTGAATGCATGTATGCAGATTTACGTAGCACCGGGGTCAAGGTTCAGGTAATAAACCCGGGTTTTATCAAAACCCAACTGACGGACAAAAATGATTTCAAGATGCCCGGCTTGATGCAGCCGGAAGACGCGGCGCAACAAGTGATTGAACACATGGATACGGACCGCTTTAAGAAAAGCTTTCCCTACTGGTTTTCACTGGTTTTCCGTCTTGCCCAATTCTTGCCGGATGCGATCTATTATCGCCTGTTCCGCTAGATATTAGACGAGGCGGCAACTTCGCGCCGCCCCAAGGTGTCAGATACGTAAGATATGCTGGTCAAACATGGCCTTAGCTCGGCCCCAAACCGTGGCGTCGGCGTCGTTTAAATCTACCAATGTAGGCAGCAACTGGGCGGCATAATCTGTCGAGCTTTCAAGCGGAAGGATCGACGGCAGGTTGTCGATTGCGGTCACATCCAGAGGTGGGTTGCCGCAAATGCGCACTGCGGGTTTTTCCCAAGTTGTTGCTCGCTCGTAGACCTTGATGGGGTTGAAATCACTGTCAGGATCGCAGGCGATGTCGCCGATCACGCGCAATTTTCGTGCTGATGTTGGGGCGTCTGGTGCGACGAAAACAGGCGTCTTGGGTCCTGCGAGGATGCAATTGAAAAATAACGTGTGATCCAGAATTTCGGGGAAAGGCCCACCGTGTATCGTTTCGGCCATGTCCCACCCTGTCACTCGAATGCCTAACCGTTGGCACAAGTCGGATACGCCACTGCCGACGCGACCTAGTGCGCCCACAACCAATGCATCTGGCATCGGCGCGTCGAGTGCGCGCATTTTCGAGGTTAGCGCCGCCGTCAGGACATCTGCGTTAGGATAGGGGGCGATGGGGTCAGGGTATTGTCCGCGCGATTGCGCCACCCAGCATTCGACGGCGACCGCAGCCCCGGCAAAACCCGCCCAATAGCCGAAGGCTGCCACGCGACGCCCTGTATTATCTGTCAAATACTCCAGATCATATAGCGTGCCGCCGCCGGCCTTAAATCGTTCAAGCAGAAGCCTCCCGGCCGATTGCCCTTTGTACGCATGACCAAACATGATGTGGCGATGCACCAGTGGCGTGCCATCGTCAGGCAATTCCTTTAATCCAAACACAATCGCATCCGACGGGGCATCGGGCCAACTGTTTTCGGCAGCGATTGCGCAGCCCTTTTGGGCATAAGTGTCTATCGGGATAACACGAGAGGAAGAGTGTTCGACCGTTATACGAAAGCCTTGGTCCAATAGCACCGCCGCGCCATCGGGGGTCAGGCCGACCCGGCTTTCGTTATCGCGTTGTTCGGCACGGACCCACAGATGTGGCGTGGTCATAACATGCCCTTTTCGCGAATGGCCTTGACGCTTGCGCGGGTTTCCATGCGGTCCAGAAATGTCGCTATTTTGGGGTAGGCATCGGGATCGACGCCGTCACCTTTCAGCCAGTTGCAGACCACGAAAAGATAAGGGTCGGCCAAGGTGAATTGCTCTTTCACTACATACGGGCCGCGCAATACCTCTGCTGCGACATAGGCGGCGCTCGCTGCCATAGTTTCGGGCACTTTTGCGGTCATATCGTCAAAGCTTGTTTGGTTATTTGCCCAGCGAGACCCGCGCATCTTATGCGCATGGGCCACGTGCATGGTCGACGCAAGGTAATACATAGCGCCACGCATATGTGCTGTATCCTCAGGTAAATGCGGCACAAGATCGGCTGCAGGCGCGCGGGCGGCGATATATTCAAGCAGTGCTCCGGTTTCTGTCAAAACGGTGCCATCGTCCAGCACTAGGGCAGGCACGCGACCTTTGGGGTTTATGGCAAGGTAATCAGGCCGGGTTTGCTCGGCTGCTTTGAAATCAACCTTGATTGCTTCATAGGGCAGACCTGCTTCTTCAAGCGTGATCGCGACTGCAATAGATATGGTACCGGGGCAATAATAGAGCTTGAGCATGGCAGAGCCTTTCAGATGTGGGTTTGCGCGACGCGACGTGCAGGTGTGTCAAGATGCGGAACGGCATTGAACAGGACCGGCGACCAGTGGCCACCGATCGGGAACAGGCGGTGCATAGATGTGTGCATGATCGCCAATGCGATGCGCGACATTGCAGGAATGCCTAGGCCCATGGCCTGCGCCATCACCATAGAAATCAATCCACCGGAGGTCACCACCAGCGCGGGGCCGTCACCTGCGGAAATTTCTTCGAGAACGGATTTGATGCGCCCCTCAAAACTGGCGTAGCTTTCCGGAGGGTTTTCCAGCTTGTCGCTTTTCCATGTTTCGAAAACCAAGGGCAGGTGATCGGTAAAGCTGCCTTGTTCGGTTGGAAAGGGTACCCCGTGTTGCTGCTCCATCAAGGCCGCGAGGGTGAAATATTGCAATTCATTCAAGCGCTCGTCGCGGATCGGCTCAAGCCCGGTATTCATGCCTTGGGCGGTTTCGATATGGCGGCGCAGTGTTCCTGTATACAGGCGGGTGTGGTGGGTTTCTGAGTGGCGCAGGTGATCACCCAACCAAGCCGCTTGTTCGTGACCTAACGGGCTTAGCTTGTCATAGCTGATTTCGTCTTTAGCCTCGGAATTGGCCTGGCCGTGACGGATAAGGGTGATGTGGGACATGATGCGCCTTTTGTTGTTGAGTCTTTGATAGGCAACGGTCGCGCCGGTTGAAAGGGCAGGATCCCTTTGCGCGGCCATTTTTTAGCCCACGGTACAATTCGGCGCACATCGGAAACAGGCGTGGCGTAAAAACGGGGCAGGGTGTCGGGATTATGACTGCTATGCGACCATGCGCCTGCCTATAGTGTGAATACGCATTACAGGAGAGTCTGATGGCTGAAACATTTACATTTACGCTGGATGGCGAAACTGTCGAGGCTGAGGCCGGAATGACCATTTGGGAAGTAGCAAACGGGCGTGGGCTAAAAATTCCGCATCTGTGCTTTATACCCGAGCCGGGATATCGACCTGATGGCAATTGTCGCGCCTGCATGGTGGAAATCGAAGGCGAACGGAACCTGGCGGCGTCCTGTCTGCGCGAGCCCACCGAAGGGATGGTCGTGGTCACAAACAACGCGCGATCGGAAAATGCCCGCAAGATGGTGATGGAACTGTTGATCGCCGACCAGCCCGGACAAGACGTGGCGCATAACAAATCGAGCCACATGTGGGATATGGCAGCGCTTGAGGGGGTGAACAGCAGCCGGTTTCCCAAACTGGAGAGCGGGCGGATTCCACTGTTGGATGACAGCCATGTGGCGATGCGGGTGAACCTTGACGCTTGTATCCAGTGCAACCTGTGTGTGCGCGCCTGCCGCGAGGTGCAGGTCAACGATGTGATCGGCATGTCGGGTCGCGGGCGTGACAGCTATCCAACCTTTGATATGGCAGACCCGATGGGTGCGTCTTCGTGTGTTGCCTGTGGCGAATGTGTTCAGGCCTGCCCAACAGGGGCGTTGATGGAGACATCGGTAATGGACGCAGATCAAGTTGGCGATCGCGCCGACTTTGACAGCGAAGTGGACAGCATCTGCCCGTTCTGCGGCGTCGGTTGTCAGGTGTCTTTGAAAGTCAAAAATGGGAAGATCAAATATGTCGAAGGCATCAACGGTCCGGCGAACGAGGGGCGGCTTTGCGTCAAGGGGCGCTTCGGGTTCGACTATATCCACCATTCGCACCGTCTGACTAAGCCGTTGATCCGTCGCGACGATGCCCCTGCGAAGGGGCTGAACGTCGATCCCGGTAATTGGCAGACCCACTTCCGCGAAGCGACGTGGGACGAAGCGCTGGACTTCGCGGCAGAGGGAATGAAAAAGATCGGCGGTACTGGTGTTGCGGGCTTTGGATCGGCAAAATGCACAAATGAAGAAGCCTACCTGTTTCAAAAGATGATCCGTCAAGGCTTTGGTCACAACAACGTCGACCATTGTACGCGCCTATGTCACGCATCCTCTGTTGCGGCCTTGATGGAGAATGTCGGATCAGGTGCAGTCACCGCGACATTCAACCAGATCGAAAACGCCGATGTGGCGATTGTGATCGGGGCCAACCCGACTGAAAACCACCCTGTCGCCGCGACGTTCTTCAAGCAGTTCGCCAAGCGTGGTGGTAAGCTTATCGTGATGGATCCGCGCGGTCAGGCGCTAAAGCGCCACGCCTCGCATATGTTGCAATTCCGGCCCGGCACCGATGTGTCAATGCTGAACGCGATCATGCATGTAATCGTCGAGGAAAAGCTGTTCGATCAGCAGTATATCGAAGCTTACACGGAGAATTGGGAGATCGAGAAAGCCCACCTTAAAACCTTTACCCCCGAAAAGATGTCCAAGATTTGCGGTATCGAACCTGAGGTGCTGCGCGATGTAGCGCGGACCTTTGCTGGGGCCAATGCGGGAATGATTTTTTGGGGCATGGGTATTTCTCAACACATCCACGGCACTGATAACTCGCGCTGTCTCATTTCGCTTGCGTTAATGACGGGGCAAATCGGGCGCCCCGGTGCGGGCTTGCACCCTTTGCGCGGCCAAAACAACGTGCAAGGCGCGTCTGATGCTGGCCTGATCCCGATGTTCTTGCCAGATTATCAACCCGTGTCCGATGACGGGGTGCGGGCAGCCTTTACCGACGTGTGGAAAAGCGGTGATTTCAGCAATAAAAAGGGACTGACGGTGATTGAAATCATGGATGCGGTCCATGATGGCGATATACGCAGCCTTTATGTGCTGGGCGAAAACCCAGCCATGTCCGACCCCGATGTGGAGCATGCCCGCGACGCGTTGGCTAAGCTGGAACATCTGGTCGTGCAGGATATTTTCCTGACGGAAACGGCGAACTTCGCCGATGTGATTTTGCCCGCCAGTGCTTTTGCCGAAAAATCAGGAACGGTGACCAATACCAACCGACAGGTTCAGATGGGGCGACCTGCCGTCGCGCCTCCGGGTGAGGCAAAAGAGGATTGGTGGATCGAGGTCGAGCTTGCCAAACGACTGGGCCTAGGTTGGTCCTATGCCGACCCCAGCGAGATTTTCGCCGAGATGAAGCTGAACATGTCGTCGTTAAATAACATCACATGGGATAGGCTAGAAGCCGAGGGTGCGGTGACATATCCATCGACTAGTCCGACCGATCCCGGCCAAGCGATTGTGTTTGCCGATGGCTTTCCGCGACAAGATGGTCGCGCGCGGTTTACGCCGGCCAGTATCATCGCACCGGATGATGCACCTGACGCGGATTATCCGATGATCCTGACCACAGGTCGTCAGCTGGAACATTGGCACACCGGGTCGATGACGCGCAGGTCTGCGGTTCTGGACGAATTGGAACCCGAGGCAAACTGCTCGCTCCACCCGTCAACCTTGCGTAAACTGGGCGTCACGCCGGGCGATCATATACGTCTGTCGACCAAGCGGGGGACAATTGAGATCATGGCCCGCGAAGACCGCGCCGTTTCACCGGATATGGTATTTCTGCCCTTTGCCTATGTAGAAGCAGCGGCAAATATACTTACAAATCCGGCTGTTGACCCTTACGGCAAAATCCCCGAGTTTAAATTCTCGGCGGTCAAGGTCGAAGCGGTAACCAATCCGGTAGCAGCGGAGTAAACATGCAGATCAATCCCGAGCGCTTTCTTGCGGACCTTCACACGCTTCGCAGTTTCGGCGCTGCGGGAGTGGGCAAGGGCGTGGTGCGCCCGGCCTATAGCGACGCCGACGTTGCCGCGCGGCAATGGCTGGCGCAGCGGATGCGCGATGCGGGTCTGCAAGTGCAGGTCGATGCAATGGGCAATCTTTTCGGGTTGGCCGATGGCCCGTCGCTGCTTATGGGGTCTCATTCTGACAGTCAGCCCGAAGGCGGCTGGTTGGATGGGGCGCTGGGGGTGATTTCTGCGCTTGAGGTCGCACGTGCCGCGGCCGAAGCAGGTGGGCCCGCTGTTTCTGTCGTATCGTTTCAGGATGAAGAAGGCCGGTTTGGCGTGACAACAGGCAGCGCCGTTTGGTCAGGTCACCTGACGCTGGCGCAAGCCGACGTGCTTACGGATCATACGGGAATTGCCTTGGGAGATGCGCGACAGTCGGTGGCCGTGATGGTTACTGGGGACGTGTCGCCGGATCAGTTTACCGGCTTTGTCGAATTGCATATTGAACAGGGACCAACTCTGGACGAGAGCGGTGAACAAATCGGCGTCGTGACGGATATCGTAGGCATTCGCGATATGAAGATCACTTTTGACGGACAGCAAAATCATGCCGGGACTACGCCAATGCATTTGCGCCGCGATGCGTTTCAGGCTGTATCGGCCTTTAACGCAGCGCTGAACAACCGGTTGCGCAACGTGGTCACGCCGCAAACTGTGTGGACGATCGGTCACGTGTCGTTGCACCCCAATGCGTCGTCGATTGTGCCGGGGCGGGCGGTGTTTTCGATGCAGTGGCGCGATGCCGATACTGATCGTTTAGCCCGGATGGAACAAATCATACGTGACACCGCCTCCGAGATTGGCAGCGACCAAGGCATGACGCTAAGCTTTGGTCCCATGTTGGGGTTGGAACCTGTCGCAATGAACGAAAGGTTGCGTACAGCACTTGAAGCAGGCGCTAGCGAGATCGCACCAGAAAACTGGCGCACGATGCCATCAGGTGCATTGCATGACGCGACGAATGTGTCGCGCCTTATGCCGGTTGCGATGCTGTTTGTGCCATCTATCGGCGGGGTCAGTCACACATTCGAAGAGGATACCGCCGAGGGTGATCTAGTTGCTGGCGTCCGCGTCTTGGCACACGCAGTCAACCATTTGGAGTCAATGCCGTAGATATCCTCGCCGCTCTGCCTTGCTGCGGTATCGGTCTGCCACCCGCGAGGCTTCGCGTAGGTTGCCGAAACATTGAATGATGGCTTTGGGCTTACAGCCCGCAAATCCCCACTCGCGCATGACTGAAACTTCGTTGAACAAGTTCATCGCGATCTCGACGCGATAAAAAAGCCGACGTTGGGCATCGTTGGTTCTATAAAGCAGGCATTCGATCATAGATTGAATCTAGCTGGCTGTGCGCGGGGGGCGCAACGAAAAACATTGGAGCTAACGAAAGAAAACGGGTGACGCGCGCAGATATGCCTGAAACCTTGGGTCTGCCAGCAACCGGAGCCAGATCATGACAGAAGACACTTCATTTATCGTATGCGAGCACCCCGGTGGAGTTGCCTGCATTACCCTTAATGCGCCCCCAGTAAACGCGTTGACTGCTGGAAATCTGATGGACTTTGCAGGTTTGATCGAAAGGCTAGAGGTCGATGATGCCGTGCGCGCGATCGTGATTGCGTCTTCGTGCAAGGTGTTTTCGGCGGGGTTGAATTTGAAACAGGCACAGGCATTCGGCTTGGCTGAACAACATGCGATTGTAAAAGGATTGAACCTGGGGTTCCTGGCGCTTTTCAAATGCCGCAAACCCACCTTGGCTGCGGTGAACGGTGCCGCGATTGCTGGCGGGTTGTTTTACGTGCTGGCTAGCGATGTCAGGCTGGCGGTGCCCAAAGCATCGTTCGGTTTGGCAGAAGTGCGCGTTGGTGCTGATTTTCCGCTGGGGCCGCTTGAGATCGCGCGGGCTGTGTTGTCGCCCAATGATCTGCGCCGATTGATGCTGACAGGACAACCGATGTCAGCTGACGACGCCAAAATTTCAGGTATCGTAGATAAGATAGTGCCCGCCGATACGCTGTTGCAGGACGCTCTCGCAGAGGCCGCAGCTTTGGGACAAATTCCGCCTAACACATATGCATCGGTTAAACTCCAGATCAGGGGGGACGTAATTGATCGTATCGAAGCAGGTATCGCAGCGGGTGCGAATGCGCCTGAGGGTGGTTGGTTTACAGACGAAACGGTGCCCGCCATGCGGTCAATGCTCGGGGGTTAAATCACTGGTTTGCGCATGATGATACTGGTAGGTCGATCATACCCCGGATGCGCTGTACGTGCGTGCTCTGAAAAGCCAAGAGCTTTGAACGTCGCGTGATTATTGACCAGTTCGACCCGGGTTTGCAGCTCCAGCATGGGTAGCTTAAGGCGGCGGGCACATCTTTCTGCCTGTTCGATAAGGTGACGCGACAACCCCAGTTGCCGGTGCGACGGGGCGACGCAAATCTTGCCTAAATACAACGTACCGTTTCTGGCGGACAGGATCATACAGGCAACCGGCGGCACACCGATGGCCCAGATATCGGCCTCGGACGCGGTGGTTCGCAAGTTGGCGATGGTGGTCTTGCCCAGTGAACTCGGTGGGTCGATGCGCCCTTCCATATAAGCAAAGCAATCCTGCATCAGACGTAGAATATCGCCCATTATCGGGCTGTCCTGCGGGATTTTGTGAGGCGTCAAGTCCACGAAACATCTCCCAGAAAGATATAGCCTGCCCCGTAGATCGTCTTGATAAGCTGCGGGTTCTTGGGATCTTCGCGCAGCTTTGTGCGCAGGCGCGATATCCGTACATCAATGGCCCTGTCAAAGCTTTCTGACGCAACGCCGCCCAAGCTGGTTTGCATTTGGGCCCGGCTAAGCAAGCGCTTGGGCGCATCCAAGAACAGCCGTAAGACTTCGCCTTCGGCATGGGAAAAAGGCGTTTCAGCGCCGGTTTCGTCCACAAGGGCGTATCGGTTGAAATTGGCTTTCCAGCCATTAAAGCTTGCCACCGTACCAGTCTGCGACACAGATTTGGTGCTGCGCAGGCGGGCACGTATTCTTGCTACCACCTCGGTAGGGTCAAATGGTTTGATAATATAGTCGTCCGCCCCCAGCTCTAGTCCGGTCACACGATCTTGGACCTGCGCGCGCCCAGAGATAATGATGACGATTGCGCCCTGTTCTAGCGCCAGTCGGTGCACGACTGTCAGCCCATCGGTATCAGGAAGCGACAGATCAACAAGGCATACATCAGGTGTGTGTGTGGCAAGCGCGGCCTCGAACGCCCGCGCCCGACCAAAGCTAAGGGTATCAAAGCCAGCCTCTTCGAGCACTTGGGACAAAAGGGTGCGAATTTCGGGTTCATCATCCAAGATGGTAACGAGAGGACGGTTCATTGAGCGGCCAATTCTGAAGGGGCAATCAAAGCAGTGAGATCTTTGACATCAAAGGGTTTGCGCAGGACGGGTGCGAGCGTCTGGGCCGCAAGAAATTGCGCGTCGTCGATAGGAAGCGACGTCATCAGCACAAGCGGCGGTGCGTCAGGTGGCAGGCGCTTGGCCAGATCAAGGCCGGTTGCTTCGCCCATCAGTTGAATGTCAGACAGGATCAGTGCGATGTCGGGAAGGTCGGCCAGCAGCGCCATCGCTTCGTCCGCCGACGCGGCTTCGATCACCGAATGACCGAGCCCAATCAACATATCGCGCACCAATGCCCGCAGATCATCGGCGTCTTCGACCAGTAGCACTAGGCCAGTTGTCGCAGCTACGGCAGGCCGGTAGGGTAGACGCATCGTGACCAGCGCGCCATCATCGACATTGCTTAACCGTAGATCACCGCCGGCGGATTTGACCATGTCATACACCATCGGAAGTCCCAGCCCCGAACCTTCGGCGCCTTTTGTGGTGAAGAAGGGTTCGAAACCGTGCGCCAATGCGGACTTGGAAAACCCCGGCCCGGTATCACGTATTGTGCATTCGATCCATGTCTCGTGTACCGGTTTGACCTCGAGCATGATCCGGCCCGCACCCCCGCACGCATCACGCGCATTCAAAATCAGGTTCAATAACCCGTCTTGCACCAGACCGCTATCTAACAACACTGCCTGATCGGGCATGTGATTGGCAATATCCAGTGTCATGCCTGCGGGAAGGGTCGGACCGGACAACAGGGTCAGATCATCAAGCAACCGACCGATATGCGTTGCCGTGGGCCGCAGCGTTCGTGCCCCTGTCATATCGGCAATCGTGCTTAGTAATGCTCCACCACGTCGGGCTGCGGCCAAGGTGCCTTCAATCAGCGGGGTGGCAGTCGCGGGCAGGTCATCAAGCCGCCCGAGCCGCGATTGCAACCCTAGTATGATCGTCAACAAGTTCGAGAAATCATGCGCCAGCCCGGAAATGACCTGAGCTGCCATTTCGCGGCGGTGCGTTTGCTGTAGCGCTACGCGGTTTTGCGTTTCTTCGGTCACGTCCATCGACAGAATATAGACGCCACCGCGTGTGTCGGGGGTGAATGCCCCCCGTATACGTCTTGCACTGGCATCATCGGTGAATTCGATCACAGATAACTTCCCCGCGAAGGCCTGACCAAGCGCCGGGGCAATGCAGTTGTAAGCCTGCGGTCCCAAGACGTCGGAAATCGGTTTGCCGATCAGTTCTTCTGGGCGACCCGGCATGACGGACGCAAGGCGGCGGTTAGAATAGGTATAGCGAGCATCGGCATCGACATGGGCAATGTGTGCCGGCATCATCTCGGTTGTTAGACGTGTGCGTGCCTCGGACAGGATCAACTGCCGTTTGGCTTCTTCTAGAGCGGTATTCATCGCTGCAAGTTCGCGGTTCGTCGCAGATAGTTCTTCGGCATGGGCCAGGACCTGCCCGGACAAGGCATCGGAGCGGGCACGCAACAATGCCTCTTGCTGTTTGGTACGGGAAATATCCGTATAAACTGTTACCCACCCCCCTTGCGGAAGAGGCGATCCCTCTACGGAAATCGTCCGTCCATTGGCACGGGTCCGTTCCATGTAATGCGGTTCAAAGGCGCGGGCCTGTACCACACGTTCAGCCACGAATGCTCGGACGTCGGCGACATCGCCGTATTCACCCGAGCGCGCGAGATGGGTGATTGTCTCTTCAAAACTGGCACCAGCGGTGACAAGCGCCTTAGGAAGGTCGAACATTTGCTGGAAAGGTGCATTGCATAAAACCAGCCGAAGATCCGCATCATAGATCGTCAGTGCCTGAGCGATCAGGTTCAGCCCGGCGACCGTCATCACATCAGTCAACTTGTTGTCGAACTTCATTCAATATTCCCCCGACCAAATGGCTAGCACCAACAGCAGATCGGCGCAAAGGGTCAGGTCGAAACGGGACTTGTTACAATTCGTTAGAATTCCGACATCATTATGTAAAAGTTGACGTCGAGCATCTGATCAACATCGTGGTGTGACGCTAGAATCGCATCAGTGATCGACCTGCCATAAAAGAGCAGGCATTGGGAGGAAGACATTTGGCCTACACGCTTGTGAGCGCCGACGGACCTCAGTCCGTTCCGGCGCTGTTGCATCGTAATGCAAAGCAATTCGCGAACGCACCTGCGTACCGCGAAAAGGAATATGGCATTTGGCAAAGCTGGACCTGGGCACAGACCCGCGAGGAGGTCGAGGCTTTGGCGTTAGGTTTGCTAGAGCTTGGCGCAAATGAGGGCGATTTCATCGCTATATCGGGACGCAATCGTCCCTATCTATATTGGGCAATGATGGCGGCCGAGATGATCGGGGCAATCCCTGTGCCGCTCTATCAGGATGCGAACGCGGAAGAGATGGCTTATGTGCTGGATCACTGCGGCGCGCGTTTCGTTGTAGCCGGTGATCAAGAGCAGGTCGATAAGGTGCTTGAGGTGCAAGACCAACTGACCAAGTTCGAACGCATTATCTATCTTGATCCGCGGGGCTTGCGGAAATACGATCACAACGCTTTGGACCAATACAGTGCCCTGCAGGACACCGGGCGCAAGAACCGTGACCTACACATCAACGAACTGGAGGCCCGCCAAGCCAAGCTGAATTACGACAGCATTGGTGTAATGCTGTATACTTCGGGTACGACCGGCAAGCCAAAGGGCGTCGTCCTGAGCAACCGCAATATTATCGAAACTGCAAAGTCTTCCTCCGAATTCGACAAGCTGCGTCACACGGATAATATCCTGGCCTATCTCCCTATGGCTTGGGTCGGTGATTTCATCTTTTCGGTCGGGCAGGCCCTATGGACGGGATTTTGCACCAATTGCCCCGAATCCGCAGATACCATGCACGTGGATTTGCGCGAGATTGGCCCGACGTATTATTTTGCGCCACCACGGGTCTTTGAAACGCAATTGACCAACGTCATGATCCGCATGGAAGACGCGAGCCGCTTCAAAAAGTGGTTATTCGATAAGTTCATGGCGCATGCCCGCAAGGTCGGGCCGGATATTTTGGATGGCAGACCCGTCGGCACATTGGACCGCGCAAAATACGCTTTGGGTGAGCTGATGATCTATGGGCCGCTAAAAAACACCCTTGGCCTTA
>TARA_R110002012_G_scaffold15052_3_pt1 | contig 34549 bp, 34 predicted proteins | sample TARA_R110002012 | Tara Oceans TARA_R110002012 (sample SAMEA4396515) | marine metagenome | biome: Westerlies Biome; feature: [DCM] deep chlorophyll maximum layer (ENVO:01000326); material: water (ENVO:00002006), including particulate matter (ENVO:01000060) such as... | depth 40 m
TTTGGTGAGGACCCTTTAAGTCTTGGTTATGATAATGTTAGGATGTTTGATTTCCAAAATCCAGATACAGAAGATTGGAATGGGATTACATTATTTGATATGACTAATCCAGAAAATGGAGAAGGTATATCTGATATTACTATTCAAAGAACAGCGAATTCTACAGTAGCTCAAGACAGTCAAATGGTATTATATGAAGGACAACTTCCTATAAATCAATGGATGCAAAATCCAGGATTATTTCCTGAACCTCCTATAAATAGAGGTTATGATACTCCTGGTGGATATTTTGTCCATGATGAAATAAATTATAGTGGGAATGATATACAAAGTCTAGATCACAATTTAACTGATTCTTTTATGCCTGAAGGTAAGGTATACATACATGTATTTGCAGGAAGTGATTCTGCTAATGGATTATGGGCAGGTGGTTATTATCAAGTAGGAATAAGTTACTATGATTGGGATTCAAATGAAACAGAGGTTTATTTTGATAAGGTATATGCTGGAGATAGTGAGTTTTATATAGAAGATGGAAAAATGTTAAGAATGAATATATTCTTTCCTCCTATACAAGATGGAACTTATGAAAATGGAATATTTGACCAAAGAGTTGCTGGGTTTAGAATTTATATGAGAAAAAGAGATTCTTGTTCATGGGATTATTTAATGCTAGATTGCAATTTTGAAAAAGGATATATGGTAGAAGTTCCAGGAGGTGATTGGAAAGGATTTAGACAGCTAACAGATGTCGATCAAGGCATTATAGGTACAAGTAGTACTACAGCTAAAAACTTACATTTTGACCAACCTCCTATTGTAGGATTTTATGAATTAAATCAATGGGATGGTACTGAATCAAATAGATTTAGATATAAAACTTCTGCTATAATTGGAAGAAGAATGTTTATAGGTAATGTTGCTGAACTATCGCATAAGATAGATAGAAGTGATACAATAAGCCAATATCAAATTAAAAATACATATCCTGATAGAATGATGAAATCTCCAACTAATCAGTTTGATATATTCCCAAAATCTCAATTTGTAGATGTAGCTATAAATGATGGTGATGAAATAATTCATTTAACATCTTTAGGCAGACAACTCCTTCAGTTTAGAAAAGATACTTTATATATAATAGATGTTTCAAAACACATAGAGACATTAGCTCATACTCATCCAGGAAAAGGTGTTGATATTCCTAGTCAAGTATGTACATTTCCTGATGGAGTAGCTTGGGTAAATTCTACAGGAGTTTATGTATACAATGGGCAAGATGTTATACCTATACATTTAGGTAAAATTAGTAGACCTATAATGAAAGAGTTATTTGAACATGATTCTACTTTATGTATGTTCTATTTAGCTGATAAGGACTTGTTAGTTGTTATGAATAGCTATGAAAACAAAGAGTTTCATTATAGTTTAAAATTAAAATCTTGGTCAATGGGGCAACATAACTTTAAAAAAATTACTGCAGGATTAGAAGATGATAGTGAATATTATGGTGATCATGAAACATTAATTCATAATAGTAACAAAGTAGATGTTCTTTCTAATATTGTAACAACAAGAGATGGCAGAGTTGCTTTTGTAGATATAAATGGTTTAGCTTTAGGTGGACAAACTATGTTATCTAAAGGAGATGAAGATGCAACTATAGACTATTTTGATGAATCATCTGCTACTAGATACATTGAATATCAGACAGGTGACCTAGATTTTCAACTTCCTTCTGTTAAAAAGACTATACATAAGGTAGTTATAAAGTATAAATCAAATGGTAGTGCAAATACATCATTAGGCGCAGAAGGCAAATATACGAACATTTATTGGGCAAAGGATGGTGAGCATGCCTTAACACAAAAAAGAGCCTTTACAGGGGTAAATGCGGACATAGCGCTACCATCTACATATGTAGCAGATGAAGGATTTGTTTGGAAGACTCTAGAATTAGACCCAGGTTCAGATGCTAAAAATATATATTCATTTTGTTTAGGAATTACTGATTCTAGTACAACTCAAACTAATGAACATAATGGATCTGTTGTTATTATGATTGATTCAATTCAAATATTCTATAAGAGTAAAGGAGTTAAGTAATGCCTAAAGAACTTTGGAAAAATTCTATTTTTAGTGGAGGTATAAATACAGCTGTTTCTGCAGCTGACTTACAAGATAACGATTTTTCAGAATCATTAAACTGTGCATTAACAAGGAAAGGTAATTTGTCTAGTGAAGTAGCTTTAGTGCATCCTCCCTCCTCTGTTACTCATGATATGATAGATGTTAGCCCATATAGTCCAAATTTAGATATAGATATAAGGCTTATTCCTGAAGCAGGTTGTTTTACCTTTAGACATGATTTATCTTTTATTTCAGGTCAGCCTTTTAATGAGACATACTATCATAATGAAAATGTTGATTCAGCATTTCCTCAATTTGCTAGCTGGGGTGACTTTGATGAAGCTTCAGATTTAGCTAATTCAGAAATATTAACTACAGATACTGATAACTCTAACTATGGGTACAATTATATATTAATACCTTATTTAAAATGGGATAGTCATAATAATCTGTTAACATCTGGATTATTACTAGGTCAGTCTCAATTAAATTTTAATGGAGAGTTTTTTTATGAGCATTGGAAAGAAGATTTAGAGTTTTTAAAAGAACAAACAATAAATACAAATGTAAGTCCAAAGACGCATCCATTTAATTTTTGGAGATGGAAATATGATCAGTTTGATATGGGACATTGGGATTATAATGCTGGTGATTTTACTGTACAAAATTATTCGGGAGAAGACTGGATAGCACCTATCCATGGTGTAACTCTACATGAAATAATAAAAACAATGCCTAAAAGTCAAAGACCTAACTTTGGATATATTTATATAGATGGAAAATTAAGAGTTTATAACAGAAATACAGCTATGGGATGGGAACCTAAAACATTAGACATAGTTAGAAGAAGTTATGATGTTAATATGACTAATACTAATGCAGTAACATTGACAACAGCAAGTCATTATACTATGAAAGATAATCCTGCAGAAGGAGTTATGTGGAGAGATGCTTATTTAAGAAGTCCTATGGGGCATACTTGGTCTAGAACAGGATTTACAGCATTTACAGTAGGAATGGATGGACCAGTAGGAATTAAAAATGCTCATCAATTAGATGTATTATTTATGGAATCAGATGGTGATAATGATGAAACTATATCTGAAATAGGTATTTATAGAGATATTCAAATAGGATATACCTTTGTATCTCATGATGGGCAAGAAACAGCAGTTAATATTGCTGATGAATATACATTTGCAGGATATACATATCCTCCAATTATGCAAGTAAGAATGGTTAGAAATAATACTGACTTACCTTTTCCTGAATCTTATCATGATGAATTTAAATGGGATCCATGGATTTCAGGAGTAAGGATTTATGTTAGATATAAAGACTTATCTGGATGGTATGAAACAATGCATATAGATTTTGATTCTGGCTCTTGGTCTATGTTTAATAATAAAAAGGGAGAGTTCTATGCTGTAGATCAAGAAAATCAACAAGCTGGTTCAACAATTCAAGCTCCTTGGTGTTTAGAAATGAAAGACCAAAATAATCATTTTCCTATATTAAATTCATATCCTTCAAAACCTTATTCAGCAAACAATCAAAGAAAGTCAGGTGAAGAAGAATATCCTTTATACTCTTGTCATGCTGTAGTAGGTAGGACAGTTTTTATAGGTAATGTTGTAGATAAACATGGAACTCATCATGGTGATACAATGTTAAAATCTGCTGTAAATATGTTTGATACATTTCCTATTAAAGCTACTTTAGAAGCTAAAGTTAATGATGGCGATGAAATAATGGCATTAGAAAGTTTAGGAAAATATTTAATACAATTTAAAAGGTCTTCTATATACATTATAGAGGTATCTGGTGGGATAGAGGCAATAGTAAAAGAATATCATAATAATGGTGTTGTTCACCCTAGGTCTGTAGCTAAAGGAGAAAGTAGTATTGCTTGGGCTAACCAACATGGGTGCTTTGTATTTGATGGCAAATCAATTACTAATTTAATAGATAATAAAATAAGTAAGAACCATTGGATGAGTCACTATGGATACTATAGTGAAGCTGAAGAAATTACTGATAATGGTCAAACTGAATCAGTTTTTGGTCACCAGCATAACAATGGATATATAGAATTAGGATTTGATCCTTACAATAAAAAGTTAATTTGCCAATATAGAAGAAATATATGGGAATCTAGAATAGCTGAATATCAACAGACTAATATGGGTTCATATCAAAGTTTAGAACTACCTACAGACCCTTTAGATGCTAATTATTATTGTGCTTTAGGTAATACTGAAAAATCTTTTGTTTATGATTTAAATACTAATAATTGGAATATGATTACAACACAAGAGCAAGTAGGTGATATGGCTACTCCTTGGATGATAAATACTTCAGGTGAAAGTAATTTTTTAAATACAAAAGGTAATTCTGTATTTGGTCCTAGAGAAATAATGGGTACAGCTCATCCTGAATCAGAGTATTTTGAAGACTTAAAAAATCTTGCTGAATTAAATCCAGATTCTTTTCCAGTATATGATGAGTATCCAGGTTTATTTAGAGTTTTTGAAAAGCATATTAATGCTGCTTCTCCAAATGCTATAATAATGCCTAGTTATAAATACACTGTGCATGAATCAGGAGAAGAAGGAAGAGAGAGTTGGGAGTTTGCAACTAAAGATATGGTATTTAAAGAGCCTGGAAGAACTAAAAGAATATATAATTTATGGATTACATATAAAAATACTAGCCAAGCTGTATTAAATACTGGAGATATAAAAGTATACATTAAACAAAATGGGGAAATAAATGAGCAATTAATAACAGATTTAGATGCTAATGCTGTTAAAACAGATTTTACTGGAACTATAAATCAATGGAATATTGCTAAAATAGATTTAGGTGTTTTAAACTCTAGAACTTCTGGAGGTATAAAAGGATTAAGACATTTAATAATTAAGATTAAAGTTACAACAAAGGGATCTCAAGTACTATTTAAAGATATGTCTATATCCCATAAAGTCAAAATAACATAGGAGGAATATGTCAAATTTAGGAGGAAGTGGTTTTTCAAAAGATATGAGAATGTCAAATATGGAACAATTGCTAGACTTAATTCAAGCTGAAAAAAACATAAAAAGAACTATAAAACAAGGTATTCCTACTCCAGTTGATGGTAATAGTGGAGATATGGAGATAAGAATCTTTAAAGAAACTAATGAAAATACAGAGCCTGTTGAAAAAGTAGGTATATTTATTAAAGTAAATAATTCATGGCATATAGTAGGTTCTTCAGAACTAGCAGCAGGTTTAAATACAATAGAGCAAGCTAGCGAAGCTTCTACTTCTAGAGAAAATTATAATGGAGGAAGAAGAGTTAAAAAGGGATTTAATCCTTTAGGAACACCTTTAGTGCCTCATTATGATACTGATTGGTTTGCATTTAAAATTAACACAGGTTACGACTTTCAATGGGATTTTGGAGATTTAGGTCCTAGTGATTTAAAAGTATATTATACTAGAACAGTAGGAGAGCCTGATTCTGATAACCCTTTAGGAAGATTAAGGCCAAAACCTCCAGGTGAGTTTACTATTTTAATTAATCCTTATTATTCTACTTATAATGCTAGTAGTTCTACTAGAAAAGAGGGAGTAGGCTTTAGATATGATGTTTTAAGTAAAAGCTTAAATATGAGAGTTGCAGAGAATAGATTGGTTAAATATTATGATAAAGTAAGTAGTACTTTTGTTGAAGCAGCTCCAGCTTCAGTTAGAGGTTCTAGCGGTTTTGTTCATTGGTTGAGAATAAAGGCTTGGAAATAAGCTTGTTTTTTTGTATGTTATTTTGTATATTTTTAATAAAATTTACTAGTTAAGGAGTATTATGGCTAAATATAAAGGATATGTACCAGGATTAGTTTCTTCAGGTTATACTCAATTTGTTAAACTTGCTGAAAAGAAGGACAAAGAGAGAGAAAAAAGAAACCTGATGAGAAGTCAGGCTATAAACAATATAACTAAAGCTGCATTTACTGGAATAAAGGCTAGAGATACTAAAATAAGAGCAGATTTAAAAGAAAGCAAGGTATTTAGCACTAAATTTAATTATCAAGGCAAAGACTATAATATATACTCTCAAAACAAAAGTAAAGGTTGGGGAGGAATTATAGGTTCTAATTTAAAAAATATAGATGCTAGAGTAGACTATGATGAAGGATTTGCAGAATTGATAGATTCAGACCCAGCAGCCTATCAAGAATACTTAAAGCAAATACAAACAGGTGGAGAATTACAAGATTTTAATGCTAATATGATTGATTTAGGAATCATAGAAACTAGCATACCAGGAGATCCTAACGCATATAAAAAACTAATAAAAAAATATGGTCAAGAGGAAGTAGATAAAATTGTAGGTGATAAAAATGAATTTATGGAGACTTACAAAGGGGCTAGTTGGAATAAAGTAGAAGAAAAATTAGATCGTAGATTAAATAGAAAGAATCAAAAGGGTAAGACTGTTACTGAAGAAACTTTAGATCAACAAGGCACTGATTTAGCTGAATTAAACAATCAGTTTATTGATTTAACTTCGTTAGCTAAACTAGATGACCCTAGCCCTGAATTATTATTAGATTATTCTAATGATGCAATAGAAGATTTTTCAAGTGAAACTAATTATGTAAGCACATTGGATGGAAGTGAGAAAGTAACTCCAGGTGCTCAAAATACATTAGGTAATATAAGTGAAGGAGCTTATGCTGCTGTTACTGATAGCATGGATCAATATTACGAAGGATATGGTAGTGGAGAAGTTATTCAAGAAATAGAGGGTATGTCTACTCCAGATACTTATGCATCAGATGAGTTTAATCTATTTGGTTCTTTAGATATGATTTTAAATCCAGGAATGAATTATTGGGATAATGCATTTGGAAATATGTTTGACAGTGCAGATGATGTTACTATAGATAGTGACATTAATGTAACATAATAATAGGGGGAGAAATGAAAATAACTGAATTGGGAATAACTGATATTCCTAAAGCTTTTGCTCTTTGTACTAAATTTAACTCTGAATCACCAGTATTAAGCGTATACAAGGTAAGTGCTTTAAAGGGTATTCAGACCTTACTAAATCATGCTGCAGATACTAGTAAATGTGCATTTGTAGCAAAAGATGGGGATAGATTAGTAGGAATAATATTAGGAGAGGTTGGAGAATTTATCTTTAACCATGAAAAGGTTCTTCAAGAAAGACTTCTTTTTGTAGAAAAAGATTATAGAAGTAAAAAGATAGGATTAGAATTATTAAAAACTTTTATCTCTTGGGGTGAAAGCTTAAATGTTACTGATGTATGGCTAAATATTACAAGTGGTATGAAGCATACAAGAGTAAGTAAATTATTTAAAACCATGGGTTTTGAGAGCATTGGAACTCAATGGAGAAGGAGGAAGTAATATGGCATCAGCAGTTGTAGGAGCTGTTATATCAACAGGAACAAGTATGGCTATGCAATCTGCATGTGCTGAAGATCCTGATTGGTCAGCATTAGAATCACAGACTACAGATTCTATAAGTATGTTAGATAATCAATTACAGCAATTAGTTGGCCCTTCTGGTCAATTTGAACAAAAAGGTAAGATGATAAAACAAGGTCAAAATATTGCAACTGGGCAGCAAATTAATGAGGGAGCTATTAATATAAAGAATACCATTAAAGAAAATCAAAATGTAGTTAATAATTTAGGTTTTGCTAGTAGCGGTACAAACCAACAAGATTTAAACACAAAGCTGCAAGATATAAACTCAGCTGTAAATGATAAATTTAATCAAATAAACTTTGCTACAAATAAACAATGGAATGATTTAGAAGAGCAAAGATTTCAAACTATAGGTGCAATGGAAAAAGAAATGAATAGTATTTTAGCTCAATATGCTGGTACAACAGGTAGTGCATATGCTGGTACAGGTTTAGACTTTACTGGTGCTTATGATTATAATATAAGGAGTTAGTATGGCTAAAACTGTTAGTGATTCATTAATGTGGTTATCAACTATGGCTCAAATGTCAGAAATGGTTACTCAATTAGAATATCAAAACCAAAATAGCAGATTAAGAGAATTAGAAATAGAACAAAGTGGGGAAATCAGAAAACAAGAACTTGGTATTCAAAAGGAAAGAATAGAGTTTGAACAACAACATGATATTTTAACTTTTAATCAAAATCTTTACAATACTTGGAGTCCAAATGTAATTATAGATGACCCTAATAGAAAAGGTTACAAAACATTAAAAGATGATGTTAAGTATGAAGACTCATTAGCATATACAAAATTAAGTGCTGATGCTATTGTTTCAAATAATCAACAAATGACAAGTCAGTATCCTTGGCTTATTAAACAAGGAGAAACTTTAGGTGATGAAGCTGTTACTAAAAGAATAGCAGATTTTAGCTTTTATCAAACAAAAGGCCAACAATACAGTAATACTACAGGAACTATATTACAGGATAAGTACTATAGATCTGGTGCTAAAAACTTATTTACAGGTATAGATGAGTCAGCTGGATGGTTAAGTGAAAGTGATATAGTTGAAATGAAAGGTTTTGTAAGTGATAATGTAGGTGCAAGTGCTTTAGATAGTGATATTGAAAACTTTTTAAAGGGACAGGGATTTTTAAGGGATAATGAAACATATGATTATTCAGGTACTGGTGGGCAAGATACTGTATCTAGAGAAGTAATACTAGATAGAGTAGAAGCTTTTTCTACAGGACTTAGGTCTAATAAAGAAAGTTTCTTTAGTTCTCAAGTACTTTATGATCAAAAACAACTTGAAATGCTACAAGCACAAACAGATATATCAAATGCTTTAGTAGACAATCCTTCACTTAAATTAGCTATGAATGAATTTACAGCAAGAAGCGAAGATTTAAAAACAATTATACCTCAAGTTGTAGAGGGTGATGCTAACATTATGTTTAACAATAAGGAATATGATTTACTTGATGATGGTGATATAAAAAAACTTAAGCAAAAAGCTGGTGGTACTGAATATTATACATTTATAAAAAGTGTAATGAATGGAACTCTTTCTACAATAGAAACTTATGGCAATGATCCAAAAGCTCTAGAGTCTCTTAAAAATGTACTTGCTAGAGAAGGACAAACAGGTGTTTATAACAATCTTATATCAGCTATAAATGATTATAGTACAATACATGGAGCTGCTGGAGCTGCAACAAGTATAATAACTGGTTTAAATAATGAACCTCAAAAAGTTATGGAAGATAGACAAACGCTAGTAGATTTAACAAATACAGAGTTTGTTTCAGGAGGCATTAAAAAGACTCTTGGAGAATGGCTTTTAGATGGTAAGAATCCTGGCTCTGCTATGTTCTTTTCAAAAATAAGTAAACTAGGTATTCCTAAAAAAATGATTGATGACTTTTTAACAATATATACTGCAAATAGATAAGGAGAACTTATGAGTGAAAATTTAGTAGATATGTATGATTCCTATCTTCAAGAAGAAGAGATAGAAGTTCAAAATGGTCAAATAATAGCTAAAGCTGACTCTAGTATTAACAATTATGATCCTACAGGAAGAAAGCACTTTAAAGAAGATGCCTTACCTCACATAGATGCTGACCCTAATTTAAGTTCAATTACAGGAAATCTTATAGGTTCAAGTGCAGGCGAATTACTTTCTAGTAGAAATTTATCTGAAATAAGTGAAAACTACTCACAAAAGGAAGTAGATAAAGCTACAGATATATATAACAATGCTTTAGATGCATTAAGTACTTTTGAAGGAGATACTAACTTAGATGATGAATATAAGCAGTTACTATTACTAGAAAGCAAGGTTGTAGATCCTGAAAGATATGAAGAATATTATAATAATTTACAACCTGATAAATTTGGAGATCAAACAGCTAGTCAGACTGATATGATATATAATCCAGATTTTACTGAAAGAGGTTTAGATACTAATACAGCTGATGGTATGCCAACTAGCCCATGGAAAGATGCTGGCGATTTATCTCTTTATGAGGATTATTCTAATGATCCTAGAGTTTCTGAAGAAGCTAAACAATCTTATCAAGAAATGTTAACAAATAGAAGTAGGCTAGAAGAAGCTTTATCAAGAAGTGGGGTTGTTTTACCTGAAGCTTTTTTTGAAGGTACAAAGAAATTTGGAGTAGGTTCATATGATAAAGTACCTAATTATAGTACAGGAAAAGATGTTAACTTAACTTTAGAAGAAGACTTAACAGCAGAAGGTGAAAAGATGGGTTTTTGGTATAACTATGGTGTTCCAGGAACACGAGATGTTTTTAGACCAGATAGCTCTATAGAGGTTATAGAAAAATTAGCCACAAAAGACCCTTTAATAAAAGAATTATATAATGATTATAAGTCATCATTAAAGAATGCAACAGATTTTACTACAGATATGTATGAAGTTTATGAGTCAGATGTTAAGAAATATGAAGAACTTATAACAAAATTTTCATCAGCTAATAGAGATAGCCAAAGCGATAATCAGACTGAAGATAGCAAAGAGTTAAGCGCTTGGAATGAAAAAATTGGGAATGTAGAAGAAGCTGGAATGATATTACTAAACATGTTTGAACAATAAGGAGAAAAATGTCTTTATCCTCAGATGTAGCAAATTTTCTTAAAGAAAGAGAAGATTTATTTGACAATGCCAACACAGGTAGAAAAACTACTAAAAGCGTTAACCAACAACAATTAGCACAAATATCCAATTCTTTAGGAGCACAACAGTCTTCTAGTAATTTAGATTGGAATAAGGGTCTTGCTAACTTTTTAGGAGATACTTTATGGTCTGCTGTAGATACTGGCTTAATGGGTCTTCCTAGCTTAATAGCAGCAAAAGATGAAGATATACTAGGTGTTGATTTATTTGATGCTCCTGAAGTAGAAAGTCAATATGCTGCTGCTATAGGTAGTATGATAGGTTTTGTGAATCCTTATGGTATCCCATTAAAATTAGGTGGTAAGGCTGCTCAAATAGCTGCATCACCGTTTATTAAAAAAGCTGGCCAAAGTACTGTAAACTCTGCAGGAAGACTAGTAAGTAAAAGAATAGGGGAAATGACTGCATCTGGGCAGATAAGTAGTTCTGCTGCAAGATATGCTAATAGAGAATTAAATCCATTAAACATTGTAGGTGGAGCTAAGTCAACAAATGTAATAAAAACAATGTCTGACTTTGCTAAATGGAATGGTAAGACAGGTACAAATTGGAATAGCTATGCTATTAAACACATTGATGAAGCTGTCCAAGTAGGTGTTTCAAAAGGGCTTATTAAAAACAACAAAGAAGCAATAGCAATAGCTGATGCATTTAAAAAAGAAGTTGTAGCTAAAGGTAGGCCAATGCAAGATTTTATTGATATAGCATTAGAAAGGGGTTGGAGTAAAGACCCTCATAAAGCAATAGCATTAGGAAGTATTATGCATGAAGCTGCTATGTTTGGTACTATAGACGCAGTAAGAGAAGGTGTTGATGCATATGCTCAAGATAGAAAATATGATCCAGTAATGCCTATTTTAGGTCTTATAACTGGTGCAGGGTTTGGTACATTGAAATTTATGAAACCTACAGGAAAATCTGCTTCATCTTGGGAAGATTGGAAACAAGGTATGTCTGCTATATTTAGTGGTAATCGATATAAACAAGCCAAAGGTGATAAATTAATAAACATGGCTACATATTTAGGAGATGAAATAGAAAGGTCAGGAATTAAAGGACTTTCTACTACTCTTAGAGGTGGTAAACATGCTAGGTCATCATATGGTAAAAAGCTTGGTGATGATGTTACTGTAAATTTAAGAGACCCTGAACTTGATATAAGACATTTAGGAGAAACAGGTGAAAGATTTTTAGCTGATGAACTAAATGAAATTAAAAAAATGTATGGTAAGGAAATTATTAAAAAGTCTACTTGGGAAGAATTAGGTTCAGCATGGTCTAATTGGCATCATATGATAGGTGGTGCTGTATCTATGAATATACACACAGCTGTTCAATTATTTCAAGGTCAAGAGATGGATCCTAATGAAATACTACCTCATATATTGATTGGTGCATTTATGAATAGAAGAGGTGTACCTAAAAGCTTAGATCATAATGTTAGACAAATGGGTACTTTAAGAAGACAACTTCAAGTATTAGGATTTAGACCAGGAAATCATATCGATTACACACTTTTCCCAGGAGACCTAGCTAAAGGTAGATGGGAAGCAATAAACCCTCTAAAAGACCCTACATTTAAAGAATTAAACGATTTATCGCTAGATATGAACTTAATATCAGATGATTATGCTAAAACTGATTATGTTAATGATGATGGTAGTATGAGTGTACAAACAGCTCAAAAAATGGGAAGAGGTGATTTTGCATTATTCCAAGAGTATTATAATTGGCTTACTGGTGCTAGTGGTCATAAATACATTAAACCTTTTTCAATGATTACAGCAAAAGAAGCTCAAACTGTTGTTAATAAACTTAAGACTATTGACTACACTACTAAAAAAGATGGAGAGATAGAATCATATAAGTTAGATAAACCTGAAAATTTCAGAGAAGCTTTAAATGATATTGTTGAAACTAATACAAATGTGTTAAAAGATAAAGTTTTAGGTACATTACATAGAGTTGCTAAAATAGGATTTGGAGCTGATTATAGAATTAATTCACCAGCTGACAATACTATAGGTATATTTCCTGAATACATTAGATTAAAAAGAGGTAAAAATACAGTAGGTGATCAAATTGACAATCATGGGAAAGATGGTAATAAAGATTTAGAATGGATAAGAGATCCAAATACTAATGAAATATTAGTTGGTGATGATGCAGTAAAATTTATAGATGATTCTATTAAAAAAGTAAACAATTTATTAAAATTTGGAAGAGATATAGGCAGAGCTGATGCTGTTACAGGTGATAGAAAAGTACTTGAAATTAATGATGCTCAACAATTATTAAACATGCATGCTGCTGTAAATTCTTCAGAACAGGCTATTAATCAATCTTTAAAGAATTGGATGCCTGGTACTAATTTTGATTACTTAACTAAGCTAGAAGATATGTCTATGTCTATGATTCAGGTAGACTTTAAAAAGAAAATAGATTATATATCTAAAACTTTTGATGCTACTAATGCTAATTGGAATACAATGTTAAATAAATTAACTGATCTAGGTGTAGTTACATCTAAAGTGCCTGGTAAACCAGAGTTAGTAAATAGTGCATTTGACCAAATAGAAATTGTTACAAAGCCAGGTCAAGAACAATTAGCTCCACAATATAAAACTTTTATTCAGAATGTTATTAATGTTTTAGGAGCAAAAGGAAGACCAAATACTCAATTAGGTTCTGATAGAGATACAGGCTCAGGTGATAGAAAAATTCAAATGTCTATAGATCAGATAGATAATTTTAGAAAGCATATGAATGATATAGGTATTCCTAATAGAATTGACTCATTTAATCAATATGCTACACAAATTACTAATAGAATATTTTCAGAAAGAACTAAAGGCACAAACTTAAATTCTGGTCATATAGATTTATTAATGAGATTAATGAGTGATTTTGAGTTTCCATTAGTAAGATACGGAGCTGGAGGTGCTGCTAGAGGCTTTGAAGTATCATTATTAGCTGATCATGTTGGAAAAGATTCTGATGCTACCTCACAAGGCTATATAGAGTCTTATAATGCAGAAATAATGGCATTACATGAAGCAGGTAAAACAGCTGGTGGCAAGAGTTTTATAGATATTAGCGATACCAAGACTTTAATGAGTGATCCAGGAGTATTAGAATTTTTAGACTTATCAATGAAACAAGCAAAAGCTCAATCTCATAACTGGCACAATGAAATATTAACAGATTTTGTAAATACATTAGATGGATTGCCAGTAACTAGTACAGATAATGCTTGGAATACAAAACTATCTGCTAATATAGCCTCATTAGTAAACAAGCATGGAGCTAATAATGGTCCTATGAAGGGCAGATTAGTTTCTTGGTTAATGGGTAATGGAGTAATAAAGCCTAAAGCTGCTAAAAAAGCAAAAGGTATGATTGAATATGAATACTTTCCTAATAAAATTAGCGAAGATTCTAGATTATATAAAAAGTTTGAAAGAAAGATGGAAGTTGAATTTAATACTACTAAAGATGAATTAGATGCTATGGTAAAACAAGCTCATAATGAATTTGAACAAGATGTTTTAAGAAGCCAACATTCAGTTGCTTCTGAAAGCAATATAACTAGACAAGAGTTCTTTAGTAAGTATTTCCCTCATTTTATATCTAAAGATAAGGCATTTGGTACTAAAATTAAGGCTGATGACCAAGATGAAATGCTTAAAAAGATTATATATGGAGATAATGTTGATCCTGAAGCTAAAAATAATGACCCATATTTAAAATTAGCTGAAAATACAGATATGACAGTTAAAGTAGGTAATAAATTTATTCCTGCTTTAGAAATATGGACTAATCCTAATAACAAATATAAAAAAGAAGCTCAAGACTTAAGAGCAGATATGAGTAAAATATTTAAAACATTCCAGCAAGGTAAAAGTAGGGATGTTATATATGTTAGCGAAAGAGGATTAGAAGCAGGTAAAAAGAATCATTACTTTGGGACTAAATTTGATGATGTATTTGATGATTTAGGTATGAATTTTAACTTTGCTGATGGTAGAGTTAATTTTTATGATTCATATGGCAATAAATTCCAAAAGAGATCTCAAAATGTATTTGAATTAGATTCTGACTATATTGGCTCAGGTGAAGGCAGCAGAAGAGATAAGCTTATAAGTATTAAAAAGGACATATTTGATCCATTATTAGAAGCTCATTACACAAGTTCTGAAGATTCAGGATTTAGTGGTCAAGGTTTTGATGTTATTACCTTTGGAAATGGGAAAAATAGAATTATAGTAGATAAGGGAGATTATAAAAAAGTTGCTGAAGGGTGGCTTGAAAATGTATATAATAGATATATTGATGATGCTAGCTTGAGTGGAAAAGGCAAAGACCAATTAAATAGATTAAAAGAAAAGCTTTTTGATAAAGATAATAATCCTGTAGGCAGTTGGGATAAAACAGTTCATAAGATAGCTTTACAGAATATAGTTTTTGAAAGAATGACTAGAGGTGGAAATACTAAATTATTTGCAAAATCATTAGACTATAATGGTAATGATATGGCTAATTTAGCTAAAAGAGTTTCATTGTTTTTTACTCCTAAATTCTCAAGACTACTAGTAGATGATATAGCAAGAATTCCAACTTTTGATTTAAAGGAAGCAGCAACTATTGATAAGTATACTAAAGGAGCTAGAAAAGGGAAGGCTGGAGTCGCTGTATGGAATGATGTTGATTATGCTGGATTGAAATTTAGAATGGAACAAGCAGGTGTTGATTGGCAGTCTGTTATGGGGTCAAGAAAAGGAACAACATCTTATGATAGTATTTCTTTTATAAGTAAAGATTTTATGAGTTTATTAAACTTAACTGAAGGTGGTGGGAGTAAAACAAGAACAACATTTAAACCAATTATTACATCAAATGGGGAATCTGCATTATTGTTAGGTAAGACAGTATTTGTTTATAGCCCAGATATGCAATCAAAGGTATTCAGTAAGAATGCAAATCTTGATATATTAATGACTAAATCTGCAGATAAACTTGAAAGTGCTCCTCAAACTATTGATATGAGTATGACTAATCTTTTAAATATAGGAAACAAAAGACTAAATGATGCTATGTTTGATATAGATTTAGATGCTGTGGGTGTTAGAGGTTATGAGAAAGACTCTACTGCTAAACAATCATATTCTATGTTTAACTTTATGAGTAGTGGAGAATCAGGTGCATTATTTAACGATATGTATGCTAGCAGATTAAAAAATAGTAGAGATGTTCTAACTAAAATATCTGAAAATCCCTATTATGCTAACTCAGCTATAAGGCAATTAAAAAAATTAGGTCATGACTTTACTATAGAAGATTTAGCAAATTCAGATGCTGGTAAATCATTAGGAGCTTTGTTGGAATGGGTTGCTACAACACCTGAAGCAAGAGCAGGAGCATTTGGAGATCAGATGCTTCATAATATGCTTAAGACTAAATTTATTGACCCTATTATTAGTCCAGATGCAGTTACTGATGATGGTAAGCAATTTGGCATGAAATCTGTATTAAGTAAAGATCCAATGTATGATGACTTAGATGTTACTACTCTGCATGTAGATGGTGTTGGAAGAGGTGAGATTGTATTACCTGCTAGAGCTAGACAAGGTTCAATTAATTTTGATCAAAACATGCAAACTAGATTAGTAAATAAGAAAACAGGATCTGTTAAAGATGCTAAAGAAACAGTTCTTGATCAGCTTATGAAAGATAATCCTGGTATGAAAGATTCAGATGCAGCTAATATATGGGAAAGTATGGATAATTTAGGAGCTTTGCATGATTATATTAAAGAAACAGCAGCTTTTAAAGATTTTGATATTGGAATTATAACTACTAGATATCCTAGAAATAGGCCAAATGATTTAGCTATATTAAGATTAAAGGACTTCTTAACAGAAGAGCATGGAAATCAAGTAATTGTAAATGATTTAGATGTATTTTCTATATTTGAAGGTGATTATGATGTAGATAAGGTAGATTTCTTTTGGGGTGGTCATAAAGATTCATTTGGTCATATAGCTAGAATGAAAGAGAGATGGGTTAATAATGTAGATCCAGAAGGATTTGACCCTGCTCCACCTAGAATGAAAATGATAGGAGATAGTTTTACTGAAACAACTCAAGGATGGGCTGCTCATGATGCTAACCAAAGAGTTTTAAATGGTGCTACTGGTATGGCTCAAAAGACATTAAGAATAGTTGAGAATATGGCACAATTAGGGTCTCTTGCACCTAAAGGTGATATGATGGAAGGTAAGAACTTATTGATAGATACAGGTAAGGAAAGAATTGTTATGGATATGACTCCAGAGAATGCTAAATTATGGTATTCCAGGTTTGCATTAGAGTCTCAATTAATAATAGACCATACAAAAGGTGTTCATAATGATATATTAACCAATGTTGGTAAATGGAGAGATGAATTTCTTTTTCCTGAATACAATGAAAGTATTTCAGCAGATGCAATGGTTCCAGGTGTAGATAATAAATCTAGAGTTAGGCTTTTTAGAAAGTATAAGAAAAATGCTAAAGATGAATGGGTTGAAATTAAAGAGAATTTAAATGATATGGAAAAAGACCATATGAGAGTTATTATGGACAATTATTCTAAATTTGCACAACTAACTACTCAAGTTTATACTTCTGGTGAAGCTAGAACTCCAGCTTATTCAGATATGATAGATATGTCAAAAGATTACTTCTCATTTTATCATACTAAAGATTCGCGTGGTAATACTATTGGAGATATAGGTAACAGTACTTTTAAAGCATTGATTGGAAAATATGCATATAAAGATAATGCTCACTATGCACAATTTAAAGAATGGTATACTGGTGATCAAGGATGGAAAAGAAAGATATATAAGAAGCATGAATGGAGAGCTAATCTTCCATCTGGTGACAATAACCATAAACCTTTAAGTGAAATGAGTAATCCAGCTAATGCTGGTAAATATCATTACCTGCAATCAAAACAAAACCCTTGGGCTCAAGGCGTTGTTGATAATGGTAAAAAGTTACAAAGTGGAGATCATGGTAGTGTTGTTGAAAGGATATATAATAGAATATGGAGAGATGATCCTTTTAAAGCTAGATATGGGGATGAGTTTGTTTTAACTGGTGATAGATTAGCAGAATTTGAAAATATGGAATCTATGATACTTGGAGCTGATAAATTTGATTCTTGGGATATAGAACAAATAATGCCTAAAATGATTTCAGATACTGGTATTAATGTTAAGATTATTAAAAATCTAAAAAGAACTATAAGTAAAATAAATAAGAGTCATTACTTAAGCGATCCAGTTAAAGCTAAAAGAATTAAAGATTTAAATGATATTATAGCAGATAAAGAATCTAAACTTTTACCTATATTAAGTAAAAAGTATCAAGATTCACATAAAGGTGAAGATCTTCCTAGAATAGATATGGTAGATATTTCTACTAACGCTGATGTAAGAGAAGGTACAACACAATTATGGGCTTTAGAGCAATTACATCATAGCAATAATTTAACTCCATCTAATAATGTTGGTTATAAAACAAGATTAAATGATTTAAAAACTTTTATAGGTGCAAATTATAATCAAGATATAACATTAGGAGAAACTACTCAATATGGAGGCAGGTCTCTACATAATAAAGATAAAAGAAGTCAATTAAAGACACCTTTAAACTACAAGGATATAGAATCTCATGTATTTAAGGAATTAGATAGAGGTTATGAAGATTATGGGTTAAACTTTATAGTAGATTTTATGAAGCCTAAAACAGGACAACTATCACTAGGTGTTTATCAAGGAAGAATATTACCTGTTGCAGTAAAAGCAACTACTAATTATAAAAGAGGCATTAAATGGATGCTAGATTATAAAAAAAGGAATGCTAGTAATTTTGATACTGTTTTAAAAACTTTAGCTAAAAGAGACGCTGCTTATTCTAACTATTTTTCAGGTAAATTTAGATATATACCAACAAATGATGCTGAATTAATGAATCATTTACAGAATATACCTAATGTACCTAATATGATTAAGTCTTTTGGATCTAATTACACTGATTTGTCATTTAAAAAAGATGTGCTTAATAGACATGTATTTGGTATGGGGCCAGAATATGATCAGAGTATTTCATTTTATAGACAATTATTAGAGTCTTATTATGGAGAACATCCAAATAAAGGAGAAGCTATTAGTGCTGTTGAAAGCTACACTAGTTCTATGTCACATTTTAATCAAATAACTTTAGAAAATGGATATGCTAATCCTTTAAGTAAAATGGTTCTTATGGATAACTTAAGAAAAGAATTAACTAAAAGAGGCATACCAGAAGCTATATCTAAAGGTATTGATGTAAATGGTAATCCTCTTTCATTGCCAGCAAATATTCAAATGAATCCTATGTTAGCTACCTTAATAGGAGGAAAGCAAGGTGGAGTTAGTCTTAACCCTATGAAAATGATGAGTTCTTATAAATTAGAGCAATTAAAACAATTTATAGACCAATCTAAAGAAGTTGTTACTACCCCAGAAGCAGATGGAAAGAGCTGGAAGTCAGACAAAGAAGCTAGTTTAAACAATTGTGGAGCATTATAATGAGTAGACCAGGTATATTATGTAATATTAACTTAAAAGACGCTATTAATGAAGTATTTAGAATAGGAGATGATTTTATAGATGCTCCTGAACTAAAGAATAAGATATCTGATCCTAGTGGATTTGTAAAAGAAGTTTACACACAAACATTTAGAATACCTTGGAAATTTAGAGATGATATAAGTTATAATAAAGGTGAGTTAAAAATATTTGAAAATAGATTAAGTTCAATAAGAAGGTCTATATCTAATGATTCATTTCAAGGTAAGATTGGAGAATTTTTATATAGTACAGCTTTTAGGTCTAAAAACAATCCAATAGGCACAAAACTGTTAAATGATATAATATCAGCTGGTTACTATTATAAAGGTAATCAAGAGACTCATAAAATGCAGTTTAGATCAATATTAGACAATGTTAAGCAACATAATAATGCTTCATTCTTTTTAAGTACTTTAGGTACAAATGAAAGTGGACAAGCTTGGAATAAAGCAGTTAAGATGGCTAGTGATTTTGATAGTAGGATGGAAAAAGTTGGTAAAGCAGCTATGTTAGATCCTAATGATATGACAGCTCATGATGAGTTTAGAAGGCTTAAAACTGAAGAAGATAATTTTTATAAGCAGGGAGAAGGAAAGATTTTAAATGAGTTTTTAGATCATGTAGAAAAAGATATTCCTAAAATACATAGTTTACTTAAAAAGGAATACTATGATGGTATGTATAAAGAAGTTGATAAAATGAGAGCTAATAATAAAAGCCAAGCTTCTATTGATACATTCATGAGTAGTTATGAAAAGAGTAATAAAATTACTTATGATAAGATATTTAATACTATAGATCCTAAAACAAGTAAACCTATTATAGATACAAAGTCAGAGCATATGAATAATGCTTTAAAGGACTATGTTAAGTTAATGGAGGGCATGCATCATACTTTAGTAAAAGGTGTAAAATCATTTGCATCAGCTATTAAAGAAGCTAACTCTACATTAAAAAGCCCTAAAGATTTAGCTAATTTAGAAGAATCTATTCTAGAAAAAATAATGCCTGATAAGAAAATAGGATTTTATCCTCACTATAAAAGATTTTTAGGTATTGATTTTATGGAGAATATGATGCCACACATGCAAAAGGTATCTGAAAACTTATCAGATGGCTTACAAATGAATGAAAAAAGTATTCAAGATGCATTAGATGGTATGAATACATTTCTATCAGGCCATGTTAAACAAAGAGCTCCAGGCAATGCTAATGAGGCTAATGCTCAAATAGAATATTCTAGAAACTTTGTAGCTAATATAAAAAGATATGTTGATGAAGTAGATAGGTTTAACTTTATGGCTCAAATTGATTTAAAATCTAGACAAGCTTTAACTAATGCTAGAACACAGTTTAAAGATGGTGCTGATTTAAGTGGTTATGGGTTAGATACAGTAAAGCTATTGGTAGAAATGAATCAGGCTGCTAAAGGTACTAATATGGGTTTTGATAATAAGAATTTAGAATCAATATCTAGATCTTTATTAGGTATGGAGTTTACATCTAAATTAGGACTTAATATTAGGTCAGGATTTAAAAATGGTACTCAAACATTACTTAATTTTGTAGAATTTGGTCCCAGAATGTGGTCACAAACAAACAAGTTTTATGATATGAAAGGTCTTGAGTTTAATTCTAAAGTAGAAAAGATGTTAGAAGAATCTGGTCTTAAGTTTATAGAAATGGCTCCAGAAATGCAAGAAATTACAGGTCAAATGGTTCCAGAAGGTAGTAGTAAATTTAAATTAGATCCTAATGGTAGATTGTCTGATAATGCTCCATCAAGTCTATCTAGAATGGAAGGTGTAGTTAATTATGTAGCTGGTAAGTCTGGTTTTATGATGCGTAGAGTAGAGAATTGGAATAGAACTAAAACATTTAAAATAGGTTTTGCTAAAATGTATAAAGAGTTAGATGGTTCTAGTTCATTTAAGAATAAACTCAGGGCAGAAGGTAAAAGTGAAGCTCAAATAGAGAATCAAATAATGTCTATGGCTAGAGAATACTCTATAAATATGACTACAGCTCTTCATTTTGACTATTCTAATGTATCTAAATCTAAATTTATAAGAAATAAATATGGTAGATTTTTAGGTCAGTTTCAGCACTATGGATTTAAGTTTTGGGAGTATAATGCTGGGTTACTTAAGAATGCTGCTGCTGATATTAAGACAGGTAATACTCTTATGGAGAAATACTATGGTCCTAATAGTGCAAAAGCTATGAGAATGGGTATGATCTATTTTATGGCACCAGCATTTGCTTCTTGGGCTACTGGTTTAGATCTTGAAAAATTAGTACAGCATGATACAGCTGAAAGAATTCAAAAACTAGGTGCAGCTATGTTAATGGCTACAGGTTTAGATGATACAATGGACTTAGATGATGATATGTTAAATAAGATGTATTATGGATCTGGTCCTATTATAGGTAATATAGGTTTTCCATTAGCATCAGATATGTTAAAAATAGGTCATATGTCAGAGTGGTATGATATGGATGAAGATAGCATGTTAGCTAAAGTTATTGGATTTCAGGATTATGCTAAAGTTAGTGGTGATAAAAAGGCTTATGAGATTGTTAGAATACTTAATACTCAAATAGGTAGATCTGTATATCAAACACTCCCAATGGCATTTGATGGCAAGTTAGGTACAGCAGTGCAATTTGAAGCTGGAATGTATCCTAAAAAGAAGAATAAGTCAAAGAACAATGTCGTAAGGGAAGCACTTGATGACTACACTCCAGATCAAATTAAAGCTGCTTTAGATTTAATAAATGAAGGTTCTGATAGCTTTAGTAAGCATAGAAAAAGAGCTATGTATCCTAAAACTAACCCTCAAAAAGAAAAGGTTACGCGGAGAATCCTTTAGATTTCTTCAGTATATCTGATAAATCTTCTTTTAATCCTTCCATATTGCTAATCATTTCTTCTATTAGTCCAATTTGTGTTGCTATATTATTTTTATCATCACTAGTTTGATGATCTCTCATAGCTATTACTATAGATTTAGTTCCTTCTATTAAAGAAAGAAAGTAATCATATGCTATTTTAATGTCTTGATGCATGTTAACTCCTTATTAATTCTATAAAATGTTCTAATGGAACAGCCACATATGGCGATTTCCTGTTTTTCTTAACTACTATAGCTGGTGTACAACCTTCAGCTGTATTAGACTCTGCTTGTTCTACTGTAGCCCAGAATTGTAGTCTTTCTACATTCTTACATTCAAATGAATATGGTATCATTTCCTTACCTTTTGGAGACAATACAATATCTTCCCCAGTCATACCCATTGTTTGTGATTTAATATCTTCTTCATGTAATTTAGGAATTCTGCTTGTGTTACAATAAGCGTCTCTGAGCTTATCTCTTACTAGATTTTGTAGAGCTCTTCCTTTTGCTTTTACGGACTTTACATTCATTTTCTATCCTCCTTAATTTTATTATTATTGGCAAGCTTTCTAAGATTTCTTTTATATGTTTCATCAGGGATACCCCAGCCTATTTCTTCTTTTAGTTTATTTATTGCCTTGGATAAAGCAGACCAGTCTACCTCAAGCCGACTATCCTGAGGTAAACTTTGCCCACATTCCGCACAATGACTACTGTCCTTCATCTCTTATTTCAGTTATTTTAAGAGAGAATCCGTCATCTCTTTTCCATAAAGCTATCTTTGTTTTCTTTCCTGCTAAAGATGGATGCTCAAAGTCAATGTTTCCTGTATAATCAGGTAGTTTATCATTCCCTTTTTTATCATTCTTCCAAGTAGCTCCGTTAGCAACTGTTATATATTCCATTATCTTCTCCTTTTCCATAATATCTTGTTTATTAATTTACTATTTTTTTGGTGTAATTTTACCAAATCTTTCATTTTAGGTTTCTTTTTCCAACCAGATGTTTGTGATGGCTCATAACCATTATCTTCATTCCAGCTAATTAAAGCACTCTTTATTTTCCCCATTCTTCCTCCTTTATTATTTTTCTCTCTAATCCATAAGTAGGCATATCTTCAAACTTGTGTATTTTACCTAACCTATCATACTGCCAAACTATCTTGTTTTTAGGGCAAAAATACAACATATCATATTGCCCCCATTGTCTATGTATTCCGCTTAGATTCATTATGCCTCCTGACAAGCTTTAATATTTACATTGTCTATTTCTAGTTTAATGTTCATATGCTCTTTTTCTCTATTTTTATCACTCTTAAGTCCTAGGAAGTTAATAGATCCATCATCTTTTCTAAAAGGCTTTAAAGATAATAGTTTATTAGCATTATATGCAATCCTGAATGAACCTCTAGAGCTTGATATATCCATACCCTCCTTAAATGCTGTCTTATTTATCTCACTTACAGCAAATACTATCACTTTATGTTTAACAGCAAGTTCCATTAAACCTTGAGATGCTTCTTCAAGCTTCATATTGTTATCTTTCTGTTTAGATCTTAATAAGCCTAAATGGTCAACAACAATTATTTCAGGTTTTACAGGTAACATCTGTATTCTCTTTTCAATTTCAAAAGGGAATGGTGATGAATAGTCTACTGTAAGCCATTTAAACTTCTGATCTTGGCCATTCTTTAGCGCTTTATAATGTGCAGCTAACTGTTTCTCATCCCAGTTATTCTCAATCATTACAAATCTAGACCATATCTGTCTTGCACTCATCTCCATTTCAATAAAGTAAGTAGGTCTTTTTAATGCTACCATCCAATTCTGCAGTAACATTGTTTTCATACTAGCTGGTGGAGCTTGTAATATAACTACTTCACCTGGATATATAGGAAAATGTTGTCCATATAATGCACCTATATCGACAGGCTTAACATCACTTTTATAGAATTCAATTAGCTCATTCTCCATACTAGTTGAATCTAAAGCTCTTGTATCTGCCTTACTTTTATATAACTTACAAGAAGTACTGCAGTTTTTATCCATAATCTGATCATTACATCCGTATCTATTACCTTCACCTCCATGGCCAGTATAAGTAGACTTTATTATATTATCCATTTCCTTTTCAGAAAATCTATAATCAGGTCTATCTACTTTTTGTCTCCATGATTCCATTACTAACTTAACAATAGGTTCAGGATATAGCCATCTAAAATGAGCTGCTATCCTTAATGCTGTTGCATGTCTTTCTCCTATATTAGTTCCAGTAAGCATTCTTTGTATACAAGTATAGTTAGCTGGATCTGGTGAGTATGTACTTGAATTAAAACTTTGTATTTCAGGTATATCTCTAGGTTCTTCTATATCTTCTATATCTAAATCAAATACTTCCTTATGGCTAGTTATAAGATAGTTATGTCTAGGCTTTCTTGGTTGTGCAGCATGATCTAATACTAGTTCTTCAGCATTCTCATGAAATAACCATTCTTTCTCTATCTCTACTTTAAAATAACCAGATTTAGTATTCCTTGTATTAACTATTCTTATAAGTCTAGTCTTATCTGTAACAGATGGATCAGCATATTTAAATATATTCATATTAGTTAATACTTTCTTAAGATTGATATGCAAGTTCTTACTAGGCTTCCATTTAAATGCTTTCTCTGGTATAGTGAAGTGAAAACCTCTACCACTAAAATATATTTGATGATGACATTCATACTGATCTAATAGTACAGATAGTCTTTGAGCCTTTTCTAATGCAATATCAAACTTAGGTCCATCTACATCTAATATAAACTCATCTGGCATATATATTAATCCATCAAATCCTGATAATGTTTTATTCTTTGAGAAAAACTCTACTACAGTCTTATCATAGTTAAATAGTGAATAAAATGTATCTGTTTTAAGTCCTGCAAAATCAATGTACTTATTTGGCTCGTGAAAGTGATGTCTTTTACTTATACCAAATGCAAATTCTTTAATCATAATTTCTCCTTTTGTTTGTTATAGGGTAAGGCAGAGTTTCTGGGAACGAAAGGAGGCCTCACCCCATAACTTTCACCCCATAATTACCAAGGTATGTCCGCAACATCCTTCAGGTCATCTACTACTTTTATTTCTCCATTAGGTAGTCCAGTACTTACTGCACTTTTATTCATAATGTAGTCCTTATAGTATTTCTCTGCTCTGTTTTTCCAGAACTTAACATCTGCTTCTTCAAACTTCTCTAAAGCATTTTCAAATACTACAGGTGCTATATTACCTAGCAGACTATTATATTCTCCATCTTTATAGAAAAATACATTAATCTTTTTACCAGCTAATTGAGCAGGAGAATCATCTATTTGTACAATAGACTCTCCATCTTCTGAAGATGATACAGATTGTATACCAGCATTGGCGAATCTAAACAGTCTGCCAATAGCAAACTCTTCTCCATTATCACCCTTTTTAGCATATACTCTAAGATTTAGGCTTTCTGGATAGTCTTTAAACATAACATCTATAAATTTAGTGCCATTATAGTCACCATATTTAGCATTAGATATTTCTAAAGTATGCCATCCTTCATTCCATTTACTTCCTGTACTCTTCTTAACTGTCATAGTTCTCATTCTGTAACCTCCTGTATGTTATTATTATTTCCTCGCAAATAGTTTATTTCTTCAACTGCTTGCACTGGTGAAGCTTCTGCCATATTTGCTACTGCAACATTGCTTCCTGTGTCTATATTCTCTTGTTGTACAACTTCAGCTTCAGCATTTGGATCATATTCTTCTTCTGGTTCTGGTACATCAGCGTTAACTAATGATTTAAGACTATAAGTCTTTCCACTGCCAGGTGAGCCTATGATTAGTATTTTAGAACCTTCAAAGCCCTTCATATGAGCTGCAGATAACACTTGAGCGTAATCTTGTGGCATTTCATCTGGAAGTAACTGTGTTCTATCTTTAGCATGGTCATACATTTCAGTTCTATTAGTAACCCAGAGATACTTTCTTTTACCATCAGCTCCTGTTACTGTTTTAGTATAGAAAACAAAATCAAACCATTTAGATATATCTTCTTTAGTTGAACCATCTATATAAGGCATTAATTTATTTTCTCCTGAATCCATTGTTTGTGTCCTAGAATGACATGTACAGATAACATTACCAGGTAATCTAGTAATAAACTCTAAACATGTATCTAGTTTATTCTTTAATCTTCCCCATTCCTGTAATTTCATCTTACCAGACTTATCTGTTAAAGTTCTCATAAACTTTTTAGATAGTTCAGAAAATGTATCAATTACAAGTGTATCAACATTAAAGTCACCTCTTGGTACTATTTTACTTACAGTTTGTTCTACCATAAATCCATTACCCATGTCTATCTTTTCCTTTTTAGTTTCAGATTTATATATCTTACCTATAACTATTTGGAATTCATCCCAACTAGACGGGGTTAACATCGGTAAGCCAAACTTTTCAGTAATAGCTTTTTTAGAACCTAGCGTTTGTGAGCCATGCTCTACATCAAAGTATAAAGTTTTCATACTCTTTTCTCCTTATTTATTTTTGTTTCACTCTTCCTTGCGGGCCTATAATTTACTAACTTAATTTAGATTTACCTAATAATAAAGTTGGAAAATTAAAGTTTATTTCTGTGTTAAAAGGCTGGCCCGTTATAAGCTTTCTAACAGTGTTTGCTATGAAACTACCACTCATACTAGAACAGTAACTTGTAGCTTTAGCATTACATGGTTCAGGGTCTCCATCTTCATCACTATACCATGTTTTTAAGTACTTCTTTAAAGTAGGTTTTATAATTGTATATTGTTGATAATGTTCTGCACCCATTCTACCATCAATAATAGCAATAGGTTTTAAACTACAATTAGTTACCATAGTAACAGCTTCTAATCTACTAGCCATACTATCAAAACCTAGAATAACTATATTCTGATTGAATGGATCAGGATAAAACTCCTTGAATTGTCCATGATTAGCTTCAGCTACACATATAGGATTAATATATTTTATTAACTCTTTTAATGCATCTACTTTATTCTTATCTATATCCTTAAATGAATATTGGCTTACACCTATATTTTCTGAAGATACAGTATCCATATCATATAGTTTCATATTTAATGCTCCACATCTAGCAAGTTGAGTGGCTGCAGAGCTACCAATAGCCCCACAACCTAGTATATGAAATGTCTTGTCTTCTATTTTATTCCCAATTATATCAGAGAATCGTTCTGTTAAACTCATTCTATCACCTCCCTTGGTTGTATTAATTCAAATCCACTTATTGCTAACATTGTCTCAAAGGCATTTGATTTAGATGGTATTCGTAACATCCAATGATGCCCTAACTTTTTTAACTTTCTTTCCATACTAGTTAACTTCTTATGCCATTTATCAACATCTATAGCTCCTTCAACGAATTTACTATTTGTCTCATCTAAAGTCATCATTAATTGCTCTAGTACAGGATCATATGATATATCATTAAACAACATTTCAGTAACATCTGATGGATTATCTTCTTCTTCTGTATCTCCCCATACATCCTCCCATAATGCAGATTGAGAATTTAATTTACTACCTATTCTTACACTCTTATTATAACCATATGTTATAGGGGTTTCTTTTGAGCATAGATTCTTTACCTCTTTAATCATCTTTTTAGGTAATTGAACATCTGGTCTATCTACAATAGTTAAGTCAACATCTTGAGCTACTTCTATTGGTTTCCAAATACTTATTCTGAATTTATACTCTTGTTTAAGATTAACTACTAATGCAAAGCTCATATCACCATCACTAAACTCTTCAATAGCTTTATGATCAGTACCACTCCAGAATGCTGCCATTGTATGATGTGAATGCCACCATAAGAATCTATAGTTTAATCCAGGGTGTGCTTGTTGCATATAACTTGCTTCCTTTGTATAGTATTTAGCAAGTGCTTCCTTATCTATAGATGTATTAGCTGCAGATATTTCTTGCTTAAGTATTACTGGTCTCATCACATGCCAATCACCTTCATCATCTTTCATCATTATAGCCATACCACCTATTTCTGCTTTGTACTCATTGTACGCTATTCTAGCATAGTCTATTATTTTATCCCAATTCTCTTGAGATATCTTGAATTCGTTCATTACGATCTCCTTTCTATTGTTCGTTGTACCCAGTTTAACGCTCTTTCTTCATCAGTCATTGCTTCAAACTCATCTACTTGTTCATCTAAACAGTCATCACATAAAGGTTCATCTTCAGTTATATGAACTCCATGTGGACATGTAGTAGCATTGTTTTCACCATTTAGTGAGTCTTGAACTTCTTGCATTACACCTATATCAGTATATTTATAATACTCATATGCTAAATTATAAGGATAGTCAGTTAGAGGATGCCATTTTATTAAGTTATTTAGTCTTTCCTCGGTAACATTTACTACATTATTATAATAATCACATATATTTCTTAATTCACATTCTATACTATTACAAGTATTATCCATTATTATACTTAACTCTCTCTCATCTCCATATGGTAACTTGCCTATTGCATCTGGAATACCACAATTTGAACTCTCATGAGGGAATGCATTTAGATATAAAGCAGAGTTTTCTTGATCTTTAATATATTTAGGTAGTCCAAAGTATGATGTGGGAGGTTTATTATGAGGATGTGTTTGTGTAACATGATATCTGCATATCCACATAGATAATAACTCTACAGCAGCTACAAAGTTGAACCTTGATATAGCACTTGTTATATCTCCAGTCATACTGCCTAAACAAACAGCATGTTCATCAGTACCACTCCTATTCCATCTATGTTGTAAATAAGGATGATATAATGTGTCACTTGGTGAATGATATTTACCTTTAACTTGACTATGTGCAAGCCTAGTGAAATTATCAGAACTTTGAGCATTTACAACTTTTATCATACTAATCTCATAGATTATTTCAGTAGGATATAATTTAATAGCTGCAAATTCACAATCATCATTATATACGCTCATTATAGGGTTTGTTATTAAACATTTAAATACAAACTTATTGTTTGCAGGATTTTCATGTTCAATTACATCTAGTCTACAATCTATCTCTGTTTCAGGGTATATATTCTTAATAGTCTCTAGTTCCTCAATAGCTTTATTTTTTAATACATTAAATGCTTCTACAACTAATTCAGTATTATCTTGGAATGTTACTCCCTGATCTCTTAAATGAGTCATACATGTATTTACACGATTTAAACTATCTCTAAAACTATTATGATGCCACTTCTTATTGTCTACTCTATTAAAGAAATGATAAACACCTGAATATTTCTTATTCCAATCTAATATAGCATTAGCATATGCTTTCTTAAGTTGTTCACCTGTACCTGGAGCCCATCTAAATGTTTTAGTAGCTCTTAAGTTAGTACCATATCTTAAATTTATATTAGATATCTTCTCTATAATATCTGCTTGAGGCCCTAACAGGACCTGTTCAGCTATTTCAGAGAGGTTTGGGTTGTATTGTTGTATCTCCATCACTATCTCCTTTATTTGTTTTAAAGTAATTTTCAACAGCTTCTAATATGTGTCCATATCTTGTGTTATTAGCTTCAGTCCTTATTCCATATTTAAAGTAGTTTTCACAAAAATCAGCCACTCTCTCTAAAGCAGCTTCAGCTTGTTTTCTTTGACTATACTCTTTTTCAAGTTCTGCTATTAAAGTTGTTGGATCCATTACTTCCCCCTAGCTTTATCAATCATAGATTCTATTATTCTATCTTCTTCCTCACTCATTATCATATACTCTCTAATAGTTGTCTCATGACTTGACAATAAAGCTCTTAACTCTATTACTTCTTCTCTTAACTTCTTTACTTGCTTACTTATCTCTATGTTTATCTTATCTTGTATTTTTATCATATACTATCTCCTTATTTTACTGGTTTCTTGTTTTTAAGAGCACATTGATACAAATATCTTGCTCTCTTGTCTAACATACTAGGTCTTAAATGAGTATAATCAAACTCTTTAGGATTGCTTGCCATACCTATATCATCTCTATTAAGCCAATGTATATACTCACTCAATCTCATTTATCTCAAATCCTGAATGATCTCTACAATTCATACATATACCTATTGGATCTACACCTTCTTCAATATGTAGGTCATATAATGGTGGTGCAGTACAACACATACTATAATATTCTAGATCTTCATCTCCTGGTTCATCTATTCTATTTATTACCATTTTTCTGGTTTCTCCCATAGTTTTATTAATTGATTCTGTAATCTTTCATATGTATCATCGTCAAATATATTGTACTGTATTGTCGTATCTTGGTCCACAAGCCACAAAGTTAGCTCTCCACCTTCCTCGTGAGCTGATAATTCCATAGCTTGAATATCTTTATACTTTACATGAAATACATCTAGTTTTAAGTTCTCTTCACTTAGCTCTCCATAGATTAATAAACCTATAGCTGTAGTTATTACCTTCATACTATCTCCTTTATTTAAATTAATTAGCGAGAGCCTCACATATTCCTTTGCCTTCTTGGCTATCATAGGTCTTACAGGACCAGTTATTGGCTCCCACTAAAATATATATCTTATTTCTTGCCATCTTAAATCTTTACTATGCATCTCCTTGAACAGATCAATATAGTCTCTCTTAATAATATGATTATATCTTATATTCTCAGTTCCATAGCTAGATATCTTGGTTTCTTGTGTACTTGGTGACCATAATATATCTTCTCCAGGTACATTGTTATTAATATTATACTCATGCATCTCTTTATTATGTGTTAAGAATATACACTCAGCTTTAACTCTATCCTTTATACTATCATCTACTGTATCATTTACTTGTTTAAATAGCTTGTTATAACCATTAATAAAGTCATCATACATTATTATAGGTGAGAAGTTTAAGTGTACATCATACCCTGCTTCATAGAAGTCATTTACTGCTTTAATTCTATCTAATATCTTAGATGTATTAGGCTCTAGCTTATCAGATAATACTTGAGGCATGATACTAAATCTTATTCTTATCTTTCTATCAGCATTATACTTTAGCAGATCTTTGTTAACATATTTAGTTGCTGCTGTACCCATAGCTCTATCATTATGCTTGAAATAATCAAATAGATTAGTCCAGTCATGATATTTAGCATGTAATACATAGTCCTCATTACAACTAAAGTCATAGGTATAATACTTATTGTGTGTTTGATTAGGTATTTTAGGCCATTTTAATAGCCATAAGTGTCTTACAATAGCATCTATTATTTGATCAGTATTCTTTGCTACTTGTAATCCATGCTTAATATGTCGTCTCATATAACAATAACTACATTTATATAGACAACCATAACCAAAGCTTGGCGTAATATAATCACTACTACGACCTGACTCTCTGATTATCATTGATTTACGATTAATATATTTCATATTACTCCTAGGTTATTAAAAGGCTGATGTCCATTGCTCCATCATTTAATGTGGTTCGTAGGTTATCCACAACCTCTTAACCAGGTGATAGTTTATCCCCCAGTTTTATTATTGTTAACCCAAGCTATTAGTGAACCATCACCAAACTCTGTTGAATTAACAGCATCTTCACCATTTACTGATACTGATGCACTTGCTGGGATATCTTGTTCAGCTCTTAAATCTCCCACATTAGTTGAATTTACCTGTGTTTCTACAAACCCAGAACCTCTTAACACTTTTATTGTTGTTGCCATATTGTCTCTCCTTCTTTTGTTTTTGTTGTATACAACTCATTTCTCCAATCAAATACATGCTCTTCTCCATACATACCATGCATCTTATTGAATGCTTGTCCAAATGGTAATACATCTAGATCAAACTCTTTAATCTTATCTTCCACCTTGTCCATCTTGTTACTTATACTATCTATCTCTAGCTTGATAATACCTATCTTATTGTTAGCATTGTCAGCCAATTTTACAGCTTCACTAGCCCAACTATAACTATTTATAGAGTTCCACAAACACCAGATAGTCAGCATAAATAATACAGCTGTCATCCAGTTAGTCTTATTGTTATCTTTCATTGTTATTCTCCTTGTTTTAATAAATGTTGGTATACATTGCATAATGAGCGTCTAGACCTATTTCTCTTCTGCCTTAGGTATACCAGCCAAGTCTTATTCGTTATCCATAGTTGATAGTTTTATAATACTACAGATCATTATAATATTAGGATATCAGCCAGTTATTTACTTTAGCTATTAATAAATATAGCTATCAGTTGTTTCTTTCTCATCTTGGAGTGTTTATGGCCTGGGTAACGCTTATCTGCCCAAGCCACAAACTGCCTATGAGTCCAATTTGGTATAAAACTATTATATCTCATAGTTTATATTGTTTAATCTTTTAAATGCTTGCTCAAAGGCTAATGATATGTTATGATTTACATCAGTCTTGGCTATTTGTACTAGCTTATTGTTATTAATAAAGTTATAATATTTATCAGTGTGTTGTGTTCTCATAAGACCTCCTGGTTAGTTATTGTTGGTATGTAGTGGCGATGCCTTACAGGGTCTACCCATAAGACATCATCATAGTTACAGGACATGTCACCAAGGGCTCTCACCTTGCTAGTTATGACGGCATTAGTCCAGTCTGTTACCACTACAATAGTTTGGTATAAGTTAGTTAGTAATACTATACCTATGTACACCTAATGAAGAAAGGAAAGCAGCACAAGGCTACTCTCCCTCCAACAATGGATTAATCTCTGCAGGTACACTAAATGTTACTTGTTCTCCGCTATCACCTGGAGTATCTATCTGTACACCGCACATTTCAGCTAAACTCACTAGCATACTAAATCTATTAGCATATTTACGCACTATATCATTCTGTGAATCCATAGACTGTCTAGTTAGGCTATTCCATGATCGCTTAGGACCAGCCTTACAGTACTCATCCCAGAAAGCTCGTTGAAGTTTAGTTAACTCTTTGTTGTAATCATTTTTATTATTTATCATTGTATTCTCCTTATTTTTCATTATCAATTCATAATTTCAATTCATAATTAACCTAATTTCATATAGGAAATCCCCCTTTTAAGGGGGTGGGGTTATAATAAAACACCAAGCACTAAAATCCTGTAATTTTTAAAACTTTTGCTAATTACCTTAAAAGTGTTGTATATTGGGCTATGAATAAAGGGAGAAAAAAGCCTACCAACAAAGAAATTGTCCAACTTATGGATGGCTTGAACAACAAACTAAACTATGACTCTGAGAACTTGCTTAGACTAGTAGTAACTGGACAGAGGGTATTTACTGATTTTGTTACCTTTATGAAAAAGGATAAGAAATTCAAAGAGTACCTTGATAACAAGTATAAAGAAAAAGATGAAAATAAAGAACAAGACAAAGATTCTAAAAAGAGCAAGTAAGATTATGTCTATACATGAAGAGGTAGGTTATACTCCTGGACATGTTGTAGGACACTCTGACTATGAAGAAGATGTTAGGCACATGAGACATTGCATACAACTAGCTTTAGACGAGGATAGTGAAAAAAAAGGGGGGCCTCCGTCGACAAAACCTAGGATTGAGAACACAGAAACAGACTCACTAGTTGGTTTTAACAAAAACTCAATAGAATAAGGCACTTATAAGGATTTTTTTTTGTTGCTTTTTTAATATAAAGTTAGTAAACTAGTGTACTGACTTCTACCTAGGAGTTAATATGGGAAAGTTAGTTAAGGGTAAAAAGATATACTACCTTGAGATTTGCTTTGATGATAGCTCAGACAGCATAGAATATGTTAAAGAGTTCATTGAGGGAGATTCTAAATGTGTTACTGTAGGTTCTGTTGATATGACAGACTACTGGGATGATGATACTCTCTTCCTTCTAAATGACATTGATGATGTAGGTATATCATAAATCAATAAATTGATTTGTCTTGCTCCTTCGGAGCGCATGTCGATATGAGAATATACAAAGTAAATGGAATAGAACATACGGTATTTGACCCAGGTGATCCAGTAGATCATTTAGATGTTGTATCTAATTGGAGAATAGGCAATATAGGCCAATGGGTTAAAACAGACGATGATTGTGTCGTTCAGATATTAAGGAAAGGCTCAATGATTAAACC
>TARA_R110002012_G_scaffold110793_3_pt1 | contig 34541 bp, 29 predicted proteins | sample TARA_R110002012 | Tara Oceans TARA_R110002012 (sample SAMEA4396515) | marine metagenome | biome: Westerlies Biome; feature: [DCM] deep chlorophyll maximum layer (ENVO:01000326); material: water (ENVO:00002006), including particulate matter (ENVO:01000060) such as... | depth 40 m
AAAGCTAATAGAGCATAAGTACGATATTGAAACATCATTATTATTTGGTTCACAATATACTGATACTAATAATGATATACAATATACTCAAGGTGCTGTAGATTACATTAGTAATTATGGAAACCAATTTGAATTGGATCCTACTACTAAATCTCAAGATAGTTTCTTAGATGATTTATCCAATTATTTAGATCCTAGATATAACAATAGTAAAGGAAGTATATTCTTCTGTAATACTGCTGTTTATAACTGGCTACATAAATTGTCAGGATATTTTGCTAATAATGTAGGTATGGTACAAGCTGCTTCAGGTGCAACTACACCTAATCCTCATGCTACTCAAAGTTATGGTAGAGCAGATATGTCTATGATTGGTAAATCAAAAGTACTTGGTGTTGATGTTAATACTATCTCTACTCCTTTTGGAGATATGAATGTTGTAAGAAATATTCACTTAGATGGTACTAATGTAAAAATGCTTGGTATAAATATGAGCAACTGTGCATATCGTCCTCTTGTAGGCAACGGTGTCAACAGAGATACGTCTGTTTACGTTGGTGTTCAAACGTTAGAAAACAGTGGTATCGACCGTAGAGTTGATTTAATCTTAACAGAAGCTGGGATGGAATGGTCAATGCCTGAATCTCACGCTATCTGGTCTTAAGGAGGTCTAGTATGTCGATTCCAATGTATGGTCAAAATAAAGCTGGTGGAAAACTAGCGGATGTAATTGATAACGAAGCAAAGTATACTTTTGGAGATATTCCATTAGTACTACAAGATGATGCTAGTGCTGGCTCAGGTAGCGATACCGAAGCTAACTTTCACTTATATTCAGATGGATTAAAAATACATTCTCAAAACATTGGTGGTCAAACTATCTTTGTTCCTGTTGCTGACGCAAGAGGTATGGATTATAGTTTTGATGCTACTAATGATGAAGGTAATCAATGGGTACACAGGAGTCTAGCCTGCAAAGGTTATGATTCTGGAAGCAATATAGATGGTTTTATAGTAGGAGGAAAAAAGTTCTTCTGCGAATTAACTCTATATATAGCTGATGTTAGTGGTACAGATGATTGTTTATTTGGGCTTAGAAAGCAAGAAGCTTTTCAAGCTGCAGTAGACGGTTATGATGAAATGGCTGCTTTTAATATAATTTCTGGTGATTTAAAAACAGAAACTATATTGAATAATGCAGCTACTGTTACTACTGATACTACTGATGATATCGCTGATGCATCTCAATTAACATTAAGAATAGATGTAGACGAAGCTGGTGCTGTAACCTATAAGTATAATGGTTCAGCTCCTTCAGCTGTCGCTGCATTTAGTTTTGATGTTGGTGAGGTTGTGTCACCGTTTTTCTATTTATTGCAAAACGGAACAGATACAGCTGGTGTTGTATTAGTTGATTACAGTTTAGGAATAGTAGAGTAATCTGTAAATAAATAAGGTCAGCCCCTCTACCCAGGGACATTCTCTCCCCGTGGTTGGGGGGTTGGCTGAATAAGGAGATAAATGGCTCAAAGAAGTTTAAATAATCAAATAATTGCATTGACTGATATTACTATCAGTTCTAGTGGAACTAATCCCACTCAAGCTGATGTTACTGATTATTTAGTTGACGGAGTTAGAGAAGTTGCTGAAAGAATTATTTTAATTAAGCCAGAAGAGGCTGATTTATTTTGCGCTACTGAAAATATTGCTGTAGATGGATTTGAAATTTCTAGCGGACATGTTCTTAGTGTGATCAGAAATAATGGTAGTAGCATAAATTTGTATGGTAATCCTGCAGATAGAATAACAGAAGGTTTAGCTGCTTTATCTAAAAATCCTGAAAGCCTGCATTACAGAAGCCCTCATAATCCAGGTTGGTATTTGAAATCTGGAAAATTATATATAGTCCCAGAACCTACAGGTGATGGTATTAACAATGCTTACGTAACATATGTTAAATATGATAGTGATGTTACTTTTGCAACTAATTCTGGAGAAATTGCTAACTTCCCAGATAAATATCAACATTTAGTAGTGCTGTTTGCTGGATGTAGAGCATTATTAAATGCTATGGGTTATACGTTAACTTTAATATCTGATTATCAAGCACCTGTTATTACTACTGCTGCAGATGGAAGTGGAATGACTCAAGAGACTGATAAAGATTTAACGCAAATGAGTACCGTAGCATGGACGGGAATAGATTTTGATTTTGATGATGAAAATATAGATGTTTTAAAATGGTTTCAAGTTGTTGGAGATATGATTCAAAGACAGGAAGATTTAGAATTAGCTTCAGCACAAATAGATAAAATTAATGCTTATTTAAGTGCATACAATGCTGCATTAACTAATAGTTCTAATAAGTTTGATAAAAAATTAGCTAAATATACTGCTGACTATCAATGGATGGCAGATAGACATCAAAGATTGTATTCGGAGTATATAGCATACTTTAGTAGTTTAGCAGGAGTTCAGAACGCTAGACAGCAAGCTCAAGAAGAGGAATAGAGAATGAAAATTAAAGAAATTGCAGAAAGAGTAGGAGCTGAGGCTTTGCCAACAGGTAGGTTAATTGCATATGTAAAAGATGCAGTTCAAGAAATCAATATGCTTTCTGAAACTCATTTTGTTACTAGAAAGTTTGATATTTCAAAAGATCAGAGATTTTATGAATTACCTGATGATGTTATAAAGATTACAGATATTAGGTGTAAAAATCATATGAATAATAGAAATGAATATCAAAGTATTCCTAGAATAATAGGGGAACCTGCAACTGAAGATGTGGATGGTAAATAGATGGCTTCATTAAAACAGTATGCATATTATGTAAAAGGAAATAAATTAAGTATAGTTGAAAAAGACTTTACTCCTGTACAAAACGGACAAACGTTAACGGCTCCTGATATAGATTTACCTTCAGGTGGAGGAGTATGGAAAAGCCCTCTAACTACTGTTGCGGATGGTTTAGAGATTGAATATGTTTATAATCCAGTATTAAATTATGCCAATCATCCAACTGAAAGATGGGGTATTGATACTCATGGTATAAATGGCTGGACTGTTATCGATGGATACCTTACTTTGTTAAGATCTAATGCAGATTGGCTGAATGATTATCGAGATTTTTCTGGACACGCTTACATTAGTGTTGGAGAAAATATTTCAGTTAAAAATTCAAACAAATGGAATGGAATACATAAGATTAGACATCTTGGTAGTTTTACAAATGGGTTTTTAGGGCTGCAAACTCATACACGTGTAAATCAATCTGTTAAACTTAAAGTAGAAGCTCAAATGACTCATGGAGGTGTTGGCTACGAATCAGCTTTTAATTTTTTAAATGACGATACAGTATCAATGTTTGAGGTTGGGTCTTATGTATTTGTTGGAAATATAAATATGAATTATGAAGAAAATAGTGGATTTTTTAAAGTTCCGCCTGAGACTTCTGGTCCAAGTGAAAAACATTGGGTTTTTAATTCAGAATATCCAAAGTATGAATTTACCAATATATATGATAAAACTGAAACAGAAGTTACCCCTGCATTTAATCCTGCTGGAAATATTGCTACAAATGTATGGATTTATGAAGCTTTTAGAGATCCTGGAGCATATATCTCATCAGACGCTGGACATATAACAGAAGATATAGAGTTAGATTTACCTTCATATTTAGGAAATGCTGTAGTTTATTATATGAAAGCTAAGTTGGCAGAAGATGCTATGAATTTAGAATTACGAGAATATTTTATGAAAGAATTTAGAAAGCAAGTTGAAAAGCACGATAGTGCAAAAGTTTATGGTTCTAGACAGATTATATCTGGACCAAACGCAATAAGATAAAGGAGGATAATATGGCTGTAGCAGTTCATGTAGTTAGACATAATAAGCCAGAAGGTGAAGCCGATACTGTAGAAGGCTCATACGCTAAAGCAATTGACGATATTGTAGGTAGCGCTGCTAAAGACGAAGTACAGATAGCATCAGCTTGGGATGCTGATACTGGTTCTGTAGTAACAACAATATTATTATTTAGTTAGGAATATATATATGGCACATAAAGGAATGCATCATTATGTTGGTGATGAAACAGGTAATATAGCATTAGGCCAATTAGGGTTTGAAGAAGTCATACCTACTACTGGTACTGGTGGAACAGGTAGTGTAGGAACAAGTGGGGATAAAACTGGTAAAGTTAATTTCTGTGCGATTAAAGTAGTAGGTCAAGGAACTGTTAATATTGCAGCTGATTCATTTATTACTATTACGGCAGAATGTTTGCAAGGAGATGATCTTCTAGCAACACGTTTACTAACTGGTGATATTTTGTGGGGAGCATTTAATTACGTAGCAATTACTGGTCAAGAGAGTAGTAATGCATTAAAATTATTAGTATATAAGGGAACTTAAAAAAGGAGTCATAAATGGCAACAGGAAAAGATAAAGCATTTTTGCAACCAGGCAGATTAATTGATTTAGATCAAGAAATGGCTGATCAAGAAGGCGACAGTAGAGGACAGACTAAAGCTAAAGGAAAGCCAAGAACAAAAACTAGAGCATCTAGAGTAGCTGCAAAGCAAATGTCTATGCCTAAAGGTAGAAAAACAATATATAAATCAAAAGGAAAAGCAGCACCAAAAGTGCCAGCTAAACCAACACCAAAACCACCAGCTAAAAAGAAAAAACCTTAATGGAAGATACTTTAAAAACTGTAGGTACAAGCACAGGGACTTTAGCTGTTAATTTTTGGCAGTTAGTTCCTGAAGTGTTAGGTGTAGTTTTAATCGTAGCTAACATAATCTACGTAGGTATGAAGATTTATAATTTATATAAATAAATAGGAGAGACATATGTCCAAGGACACGGGGGTGGTAAAAAGAGCCATAGCCACACCAGACAAGCATTTTCCGTTAGCGGATATGCCTGCTATAAAAGCTCTTTGTAAAGCAATTGATATTGTTAAGCCAGATATTTATATTGATCTGGGAGACGTGGGAGAATGGTCAGCTTTTTCACATTGGAAATGGAAGCGCAAGAAAGCACCTCCATTAGAATTTCTAATTAAAGATTTTGATCAAGATGTTAAAGATGTTAATGAAGGAATGGATATAATAGATGAAGCTTTGGATAAAGCAAATTGTCAAGAAAAACATATTACTGAAGGTAACCATGATGATTGGCTTAATATGGCTGTCGAAAAATATCCTTATATTCCACAATACAAGTTTGCTAATGCTGTTAGTTTGGCTGATAGAGGATATAAATATCATCCTTTTGGCAAGCATTTAAAAATTGGAAAATTGTATTTTTATCATGGACATCAGTATGGAGGCCAATATCATACCTCTAATCATCTTAGGAAACTTGGATGTAATGTCATGTATGGACATTGGCATGATTTACAACAAATGTCTGCAACTCATATGGATGGACCTAAGTCTGCTTGGAGTATAGGATGTTTAAAAGATATGAAAGCTGAAGCAAATCAATGGCTTTCTAATCGAAGAATTAATTGGGCTCATGCATTTGCTATAATAGATTTTTATGGCAGAGGACAATTTACAGTAGATGTAGTACAGATAATCAACGGTAAATGTTGTGTATGGGGGGAAATGATAGATGGGAATAAATAATGGATTTATTTGCAATAATAGAAAAGTTCGGAATACCAGTAGCTGTAGCATGTGCTTTTGGCTTCTTTATTTGGCGTCAGAACGCCTTTATTCAGAACGAGCTGATGGAGGAGTTAGATCAGGATTTTAAACGCCTAGAAATGATCATTATTAAGCTCATAGATCAGCAGAAGAAAATGCAAATAGAGATACGAGGAATCGTAAAATCTTATCAATCATTAGTAGATATTATAACTAAATTAATTAAAAAGGAGAAGTAATGACAAGAAGTTCAGCATTTGGAGGTGCATCTGGAAGCACCTTGACTGTCAGCTTGCAAGAAAACATTACAATAGATAATAGAGATTATGGTAGTAAACAAAGTATTAGTTTTCCATCTATTACTGATGTTCATAAAAGAATTGTTACTGCCACAACTACAGAGGCTACATTTGCCAATTTTGGAGCAGCAGCTTCAGCAGGAACTTTTGTAATAGGAGATGTAAGATATATGAGGTTTTCTAACTTAGATGATACTTATCATATAACTCTTACATTTAAAAATGAATATGATGATGAAGTTGCTATTAAGCTTGATAAAGGGCAAACCTTTGTGTGGATGGCAGATATGGCTGGTGGTTTAGCTGATGTTATGGTAGCAAACCAACAGGAATTACAATTTACTGATGCTACATGCGACTATACTGGAAGCAGTACTACTGCAACTTGTGACGCTAGTGCTAAGATAAAAGTTGGTCAAACGGTAAATGCAACTAATGTTCCTGATAGAGTTATTACCGCAGTAAATACTGTAGGGGCTGTAACTAGCTTTACTATGAGTGGAGTGGCAAACGATGCTCATACCAACCATTCTACAACGTTTACTATGGGTCTTGGAGACTTATCATCTGTTACAGCGCAATCTGATCAACAACCATGCGATATGGAAATTTATATAGCTTGTGTTTAATTAAAGGAGAACTATGAAATACTTAAATAAGATAATAGCTTATTGTACAAGTTTTATTGTAAAAAATATTTTAACTGAATCTGTTATTAAAGAAGTGACAGGGATGTTAGGAGATAAATTAGTTAAATCATCAAAGAATAAACTAGATGATGCATTATGGAGTAAAGTTAAGAAAAATCTTGATATTTAATTGTGAAATTAAAATCAAACTATAAAAATAAAGAGTTTATAGATGCTCAAGGTAAAGTTAAATTTTCAGTTTTAAAGAAAAAAGGAAAACATAAACGTGGCAAAGACAATAGAGACATTAAATGATTTTTCTGGAGGCATCAATAGTGAATTAGATCCTAGGGATTTAGACGAAGGTGGTGTTGTTGACGCGCGTAATGTTATGTGTGATGTATCTGGAAAAGTACGTCAAATGGGTAGGGATGAACATCATAATGTTTTAGATAAAAAACTCTCATCTATTGGAACTACTCCTGGATATGGACTGTATGTTTATAGAACAGATAAATTTATTACAGGAAATATAAATCACGATTCTTTAGATACTCTTACTGCTTCATCTTATACTTCTGATGAAGCTTTAGTAGTTGCCTATCAAAATGCTAATAAAATAGGATTTGTTGATACTGAAGAAAATATAGATTTAATTAGTTTAGGAACAATAGAAGGGTTAGTAAAACCTGCTTTTTACTATTCTTCTATGGACGGAGGATTGAGAATATGCGATTCTAATTATGATAATATTGTATATGATTCTTTTGGAGAAATTGATTTTTCTGCTTCAAATCTATACACTAGATATTTTAACCATTTTAATAATAAATGTTGGTTTTCTGATATTAGATTTAAAAACTCAGAAACTGAAGCAACGCATTATAAATATGTAAAAACTCACTTGCCTGGATACATATCAGGTGCTAGTGACCATGTAGGATATGCAGGTTTACATGCTTATATTTACCCTCCAAGTGTTGACCCTAATTATGATTTACAAAGTGCTGCTGACGGAACAGGCACTGAAGCCATTTATTTTAATTTACAAAATCAAAGTAATACTACAACGGAAACTAGCCCAGTAAGTCAGCTAGGTACTCAATCATGGAACAATATGGTTTGTAACAATGGAAGCATGTATGTTCATACTGACGAATTAGCTTCTACTGGAGATTCTGATTGGTTAGCTTCTAAATATAAATTTGGAATGTCTTTTAGCTATCATGGTAGTTCTGCATATGGAGATCAAGAATCTACTGTTACTAATTTTGATCCTGATATGGGTCATACGGTTACACAAGATGGCAAGGTTATAGGATTTAAGCTATATGTTCAGACTGGTAGCGGTGCTCATCTTCAGAGCAATTCAGTTCACAGACAAGCATTTGATCCGAGAATTACTGGATGCAATTTATACCTTGTCGGAGATTCAAATGGCTTTTATGAAGATCCTTATTTTTTAATGGAATTTAATTGGGGGAGTACTGATATTACCTCTACAACTTCATATGCTGAAGGAGCTCCTTATATTTTAACAAGTGATGGAAATAGATATGAAGGAGCAGATTTAATCTGCAATCAAGATGGTTGGATTGCTCCAGATGAATTTATTCCAATAATTAAAACACCTGCCATTACATTTAGCATGAGGACAGGATATTCCAATCAAAGTCAAAGCACTGCTATTAATTACAAAACCGCTGTTGTTGCAAATGGAAGATGTTATGCTGCTGGAGTAAGGCGTTGGAGTTTTAATGTTCATAATACCGATCATGGTTTTAATGATAATACTGGAGAAGTATCTGCTGGAATTTGGCATCAGCCACGCATTGAACCTATGCAACCATTTGAAGATCATGATGGCATTTATGTATCTCCAGTTGGAATGTTTGATATTTTTCCTGAAGAGAATATTTTAAATCTTGGATCTCATGATGGTGATAGAACTATTGCATTAACAGAGTATGCTGATAGACTGTTTCAATATAAAAAAAATAAATTATATATTATAAATATATCAGAAGATGTAGAGTACATTGAATCTGAACATCAGTTTATGGGTATTAATGAAACATATCAATTTATTAAAATCAATAATGGAATTGCTTGGATTAATGAGTATGGTTGTTATTTTTATGATGGAAATGAAGTCGTTGATTTAACTGAAGGCAAGATTCTTAAAAGTGGTCGAGAGCTAAACGCTGACAATAGAGATTTAGACAATATGCCTTCTTGGGATTCTTTTGTAGGTAAAACTGGCGGAATTGGATATATTCCAAAGAATCAACAATTAGTAATATTTAATGATCCATTTTCTACTTTTCCTAGTACATATATTCTAATTTACGACATGAAGACTGAATCTTGGACAAGAGGATTTGATAGAATAGATGCTCGTCCAAAAAGTAATTTTGTTACTAATTATGATAATGGACTGATGTATGGATGTTTAACAAATGATTCGCAAAGAGAGTTTCATAATATTCAAAATCAACCGTTAAATCCAGGAGCGGATGAAGTGTGGCGATTAACAAATTGCAATTTAAATAGCATTGAAACAACTAATGGAGGGGCTCTTACAACAAATACGTCTCAATTAAAAATAGGTTCGAATATTATTGCTGAGTTTTCTTATCCTGCTGGACAATTACTTGGAGAAGATGGATTACCTACTTCAAGTTTTAGAGAGGTAGCAAAAACAAAAATTTTAGAATACATTGGAAATCCAGCAAATGGATATACATTGCCTGATAATGGTACAGATTCTTTTGAATTTGAAGATGCTCCAGATAGTTTAGGAATGGATAACGATTTACTTATTATTAGAAAGCGTAAAAACATGGATGGGACATTTATTGGAGGTGCTTTATCTTGGACAAATGATTCTTCTTACGATCCTCCTGCTGAATCTAATTCTGCATTAACCCCATCTAATGATAATTCTTTTTTTGGCAATACAACATTGCAGTATATCCAACCTGAAAGCGAACTTCCTGGTACCGATCCTTTTGATGTAGGGGTAAGTTATTATGGACAAACTCCACAATTTTGGTGGCCCAATAAAGCTGCGACTCCATATAAGAGTATCATTAATTGGCAATATGACGTATTAGGTACAATTCCTCCTCCTGAAATCTTTATGTATATGTCTAACAAGGCTTTATTTTCTTTTGGAGTAAATCATCAAGGAGGCTTTGATGAAAACAATAATGATGAGCCAAGAATTGAATTAACATGTCAAAGTGGAGATGAGTATACAAATCTAGGAGTTAGTGGTGGTGACTTTACTACATTTACAATTGATTTGTATTCAAAAGAGTTGAGAAATAATATATTGCAATATACTGGAGGAAACCCTCAGTTAAGTGGTGTATGGAATGATCTTGGTGGTAATTGCTTTACTGATACATCTAGTACATTTAGAACACCTAATGAAACTTGGTTTTGGGGTCAATTAGGAAGAAGAGACAATAGATATAGATTTTTAAGTGCATTTTATAAAGCAGTTCCAAAACAAGCTGGTAGTGGAGAAGATACAGAGAATGGTGGATCTACTGCATGTGAACCAACAGAACAGGGTCAACATTCTCTTGCTGTTGCGTCTGCAAACTGGCCTGTAGGCTTATTCTTACCTCAATATACGATTAATTCTTTTGGAGAGCTATTAGATGAAAAGTTTGATGTTATTCATATTTTATTAAGTGGAGATTATAAAGAGTATATACATGAAGGTAATTATTATACATTTAGTTCAGATGTAGGAATTTCTACATGGAATGGTAAAAAGATATTTATTGATTCGGTTGATATTATTTCTGCTACAGGATTGAACCCTAATTATATTGAACAATATCCTGATCATGAATGGGGAAGTCACGCATATATTACTCAATTAAGTATTAGTAGAGCTACTAGTGTTCCTGGAGGCATGACTTCAGAACAATGGGAAGCTTTAGACCATTGGACAAATATGACTGGATTTACATTGACTGTTGATGGAAATACTGTTGCAGCTATTGGAGATCATAGTTATGGAAGATTTGCTGGAAAAGCAAAACATTTATTTATTCCCACATATGAACTTAGTTCAGATCCAACAATTACTGAGCCAGATAATTTATGGACTGCAACTATTTCTAATGGCGGAATAACACATTCAACTTCACATATTTATGCAGGATTTGGATTGGGTCACGATGCTAATTACTTTTTATATCATATATATAAAGACTTTATTAATGCTTATGAACTTTCTACTGGTCAAAAGCCATGGCATGATATAGGTCCTTATCAAATTCCTTCTATAGAACGCTTGTATACGAATGCTGGTGAAGCTGTAACTACAACAGCGTTAAATAATACTTCTACTACTCCATTTACGGCTTTAGAAACTTCTGTAAGAAGTGGAGCAGTAGCAGAAGCTCTTTCTGTTGGCGATTATTTATTGGCAAGATTAACTGCTGTTACATATGCAATATCAACAGTTCCTGACTGGGAAATGATGAAAGTTACAGCAATTTCTACAGCTGGAGTAGTTACGGTAATAAGATGTACTAGTAGTGCTGAGTTAGAAAGTAGTCATGCAACTAATGCTTCTATTACTTTTTCAACAGCTAGTGTAACTGGAAGCAAAATATACTGGTACAAGTTGAGACCTATCAAACAAATAAGTGCTACTCAATTTGAATTGTATGGAGGAGATTATAGTAATACTTTTATAGAAAATATGCAGTTTGAAATAGGTGGTAGGCATACTGTTAAGGTTGATGCAAATAATGTGGCTGGGTTAACAGGTACATATTCTTTTGATCATGGTACAGGCGCTTTAACTGGTTCAGGTACTAGCTTTAGTTCACAGCTTCAAGTTGGATGTAATGTTTCTTTCCAAGTTCAGCAAGCTCACCCAAGTCATGATCTTACACGGAATGATTTTATTATACGGGTTACCAGTATTACTAACGACACTACTGCTGAAGGATTTGCTATAGGACAGAGTATGGACTATAGCAATGCTGATATTGCAAATATGCACCCTGGGCTACATACAGATGGTTACATGTTTCAACAGAAACCTAGTACAATACAAGCTGATAGCGAGAATAATGCAAATTTATTAATTGTAGATTCTGCAACTTATAATGAAGCGGCAAATAAAACAATTGTAAATATTAAATCTGAAAATATTTTTGGAAATTATACAGATTTACCATCAAACCCAACTAGTTTAAGATCTAAAAATGGAGAATTTTCATGGAATACTCCTAGACTTCATGCAAAACAAGGTGACCCTGAGACTTGGAGTACAGATGATGTTTTTCCAGACAACTTGGGTGGGAATAAGCCTGGATTTGAAAGTAATAGTGTATCTTTAGAAGATTATACAGCCCCAGGAAATGGGTTAAACTCTAATGCTATTGCTATTAAAGTTAACGCTATAGAGATGATTACGAATGAACAGACAAACATTAATACAATAACAAATTCTTCTTGTTGGGCAACCGATGGATTTAGATTAATGAAATTTTACAATAATGTTTTAGATGGACGAGCAGAAGAGTCTGCTTCTGAATTATTTAATCCAACACTAATAACAAAAGAAATGGCTTTAAATGATGATATATATAGTCGCAAAACAACTTACGAAGTGTCTTTGACTTATAAGCTGTTAGCAGGTGGTATTAACGTTTGGTATGCTATTAATGGAACTAATGAGTGGTTTCCTATGGTCTTAAGAGAAGAGAATCAAAAAAACGTTATAGTCAATTTTGAAAAATTAAAATCTTACCAAAGTATTCATAGAGAGAGAACTGGAATAAAAGCTAGGACAGGAGGATGGAATACTGTATCTCTAGGATTCAATCAATCTAATGGAATTATTAAAAATGTTAAAACTATTAAATTTAAAATTGAAGCAACTAAAGGTTCATATGGATTTGAAATTAATGATATTAGTATAGTATATAGATCTTTAGACGCGGGAAGAAAATAACGTGCCTAGAAACTCAAGGGACTTAAATCATTTAAAATCAGCAAGAGTTAAAGTTGGTCAAGGTTTTCCTAGAAATAACGAAGGGTCTACTGGAGATTTAACTCTTCGAATGACAAGAACGGGTATTAAGTTATTTGCTAAATTTCAAGGCAAGTGGTATATGGTAGGTCAAGGTAATTTAAACAGATTAGGATCTGAAGGTATAAATGAAGATCAAATTATAGGTACTAATAATAAAAAAATTAGCACTGTTGATAAAGAAGGTATAGTAAAGCTTAGAGAAAAAGCCTTAATAGATATGAAACCTTGGAAGATTCGAAATACTAAATATGATGCTAGTTGGGGTGATACTGGCGCTACAGATAAAGGATTAGTATTTCATAACGAACAAGAGCAAATGAAGTTTATAATGGGTAACAATGGAACAGTATTGTTTGAAGATGCATCCAGTGCTTTGATGCCTCAATTTACAATTAGAAATAAACAGAATAGTGTTAATGGACCTTGGTTTACTTTAGAACATGATGATGAGAATCCTGTTACCGCAGCTGATTTTGGAAGAATAAATTTTTTAAGCAAGAATGATGCTGGAGAGGATTTTTATTATGCATATATATCTGGTCAAGCTGGTGATATTGCTGATGGAGCAGAAGAAGGTAAGTTGTTATTAAACGCTGCATCAGGATCTGGCCAGGTCTTTGCTGCACTAGTTGGTGATGGTAGTGGTGGTGGGTATATGCAAGTTAGTAATGATTTTGCTGTTGGTGGTAAATTATTTCTTGATCAGGTGGGTGGAGATACATATTTGGATCACTCTTCTGGTGATACGTTGGATCACGTTGTTGGTGGTGATTTGATGATGAGACAAATGGAGATATCTACTATTGGCAATTATACACAAATATTTGGTGGTGAAATAAGTGTTGCAGTAGATAATGCTTCAGGTGACGAACTTAATTATGTTCTTGAGCTTACTCAAACTTTAAATGATACCTCAAACACAGGTACACCTAAATACAAAGGAATTAAATTTGTTTTAACTAATACTGATATTACTGGTTGGGATGAAATATATATGATGCATTTAGCAGGTGCAGGCACTACATGGATTAATAATGCTGGCTCAATAGCTATACCTGCCGCACAAAAAATATTCTTTGATGGTGGAACTGATGCTGCCAATGGTCATACATATATTACACAATCATCAGATGATGTATTAGATACTTATGTTGGTGGAGTTTTAAAGGAAAGAATAACTGAAGGTGGAGTAACTACATTATATGGTGATATAAGAGTTTTAGATGAAGATGGAAGTACTTATTCAGGCTCATCAGCTGGAGCGCTTTTATCAAATGCGCAAATTTCTGCTAAAAGATTTGCAGTAACTGACAATACTGTTACTGGAAGGCTTTTGTCTGTAAATAATTGGTATATTTCTAATCAGTCTTTTGGAACATCTATTACCGCAGCTGATTGGTCTAGTTGGAAGTTTACTTATGCATGCTATAATGCTACTACTGCTGTTTCATTAAAAGCATGGAGCTGGGTAGGAGAAATTACTGTATCTAAAGATATGGAATATGAACTTTGGGATGTTACTATACCTTCTAATGGAACTGCAGCAGCATCAACAGCTGCAAAAGTAGGTAGCACACAATCAGTTTCAGTAACTGCTAATGCTATTTATACTATAGGACAAACAGATTTGGATTATACAGTAGCAGCAGGTCATCAATTATATGTAGTATATAGATATACAGATGGTTCTGGAACTGTATATAATTATGGATCAACAACAATGGAGTTTGAAATAATATAATGGATATAGAGAAAATACCAGACGAATCAAGAGAGAAACCTTTACTAATGTTACTTGATGAGGTGATAGATAAGTTAAATGAAGTGATAGATAAAATTAATGAATAAAAATAACAGTTGCATATATAAAGAAATTGTAGTTAAATTGCAAGGATTTCCAAGGAGTGTTTTATGAGCAATGCAATGAATCAAAATATGAGAAGAATATGGATGGATGTCGAAAAAGCTCGACATAGAAATTCTTTATATGTTACTCAAGACAATATTGAAGATGAAATTTCAGAAATAGTTAATGACCTTGCAGACCTTCAAGAAGATGTTGTTGAAGAACGTCAAGGTTGGGGTTTTTGGGGTTCAGCTCTAGGTTGTGTTGGAGGTGCTGTACTTGGTGTAGGAGGTGGTCCAATGGGGATGATTGCTGGATGCACTTTAGGTTCTAAGCTTGGAGGAAAAGCAGCTGATTGGATGTATGACGGATCAACGCTAGATACTTCTTTAGAAAAACAATTACAAGCCAAAGAAGCTGAACTAGATTCACTAGAATACGAGATTGATAAGACTTATTATACATATCCAGAGTTAGGAGCTAGAAATGCTCAAAAAGCTATTAATAATGCTTTAGAAAATTACCAAGAGGGTTTTGATGAATTTGAGAAAGATTTTTATAGTTTAACAGGAAAAGATTATTTAACAGGAATGATTGGTGATGTGGCTCAGTTTGCCGCAACTCAATGGGCATCAGCTCAAATTAGCGATTGGTGGACTGCTCATCAATCTCAGCAAGCTGCGGATGCAGCCAGTACTGCTACAGAAATGTTGAATACTGAAGTATTAGCCTCTCCAGCAGGTGGAGACTTAATGGGTTTAGATATGCCTACTGGCGATATAATGGATTATAACACTAGTTTTAGCATTCCTACGCCTACTGAGGTTGCAGAGTCAGTTTCAGTTTTAGAAGATCCAGTTTCTGATTGGATGGGTGGAGATTTGCAGGGTTTAGATATGCCTGTTTATGATAACTATGATATTCAAGGATTAGATCCTGGTTTTTTTGAAGAACAAATTCCTTTTGGCATCCCTTTAGAGTATAGGAAAATATATGGCGATTAGTAATTTATGGAGCAATGTAGAATATTTAAATAAGACTTTTCAAGGAGATGTCTGGAAAGACCCTGCTGAAAACTTTGACCAAGCATCAATGGATTTTGATGAAGTTTATGGTGGCTGGGATGATGAAAATTTTCTTGATTATTTACAGAATCCATCTATTCCTTTATGGGGTCCAGGCCAAGATATAATGGGAACTGAAGAAGGTTTTCAAACTGTTGATTGGATGGGTGGTGGATTTGGAGGGAGTCCTTTGATGGGTGCTGGTGAAACTTATGGAAGTGATTATGGTTTTGGTAATTTTTATGGTGGAAATACTACGATGGAACAGCCAGAAGGAAGTCTTTATCCAGGTGGATATAGAGAAGCACGAACTTACGAAACAGCAACATCGGAAGATATAGCTAGATACGTAGCTCAAGAAGGATTTGGAATTACTCAACATGACCAAGTGGATTGGTTTCATTCTCATTTTGGAGGCGAGTTTACTGCAAACGTTTGGGGTGGCGATACAAGTAATCAATATGATGACCAAATGGGAGTGTTGGGAGCTAAGTATGCATTAGACGAGTCTGGTTTATGGGAAGAGTTTTTTACATGGCAGCAAAGTCAAGAAGAAGTTATGTCTACTAAAATGTCAACTTGGGATGAAACTTTAAAAACTGATTTGAAAGATATAGAAGAGAAGAAATCTTTAGATTTAAAAGACGCTATTGAAGAAAGGGCGAAAAGTGAAACTAGGGTTAGTGAAGAACTTGGAATGGAAAGAAGAAGAGCTGGTCAAACTGGATTAGGGTATGGAAAAGAATTTGAACAAGTTATGGATAGAGCAGAATCGCAATTACAAGGGATGGCATATAAACCGACTGAGATTAAAGAATTAGCAAATATTGCTGCAGATGAAGCAGAAGCTGCTGCTGCTAGCAATACTGAATCAGAGTTATTATCATATTATACAGAATCTCAAAGTAGATTAGGAAATATTGGAACAAAATTAGAAAATTGGCAAACTAGTTTTGGCTTAGCCGCTGAAACTATATATAAAGATTGGGCATACGGAATAAAAGATACTACTCAAGATATTATAACTAACAAACAACATATGTTTCCTAGTATGGATGATACAGAAATTAGCTGGTATGACCCTTATACTGGTGAATATAAAACAGATGAGTGGAGTTCTACTTATTGGGATTTTGATCCTATAATTGATGAAGGTGGGCCCTCTTGGCAACAATGGAACTTTGAGCACCATGGCGATACTTTTGCAAATTGCCCTGATGGTTTTGAATGGTGTGATGTTCATGGGCAATGTATTCCAGAGGGATCTTTTTGCTCGTCAGATCAAAATCCAGAAGGAAGTGTTGACTGGATGATGGGAGATGGATAAGATATGAGTTATTTTGACAATAAATGGGATACTGTATTAGATTCATATAATAATCCAGACTGGTTTGAAGATTTAGTTTTTAATCCTGTAAAAAACCTATTAGATCATCCCCTGAGTAGATATGGAGGGACTGATGCACCTACAAAATTTCAAGATGAATATCAATTATATTTTCCAGAGTTTGATACAAAAGATTGGAATAAGTTAGATAGCTTAGCAAATGTTCAAAAAGAAAATCTTGATGATGGTTTAGAATTGCTGTCTGAACAACAAGAGCTTAATAGATCAATGGTAGTAGATAAATATGAAGATACTAAAGCTCGTAAAATTGAAGGTGCAGAACAAAGACTAGATCATCAAACTCAAAAAAGTGATACTGATAAAGAATTGATAAGACTAAAGGCTTTACAAAGCGTAAGCCAAATAAATAATATGATTGCACAAAGTGGGATTCAAAGTGGATATCATGATAAATTAAGAAAAATTCAAGAAGATAATGTAAAAGCCAGCACTAATCAAGCTAACTGGAACAAATACCTTTCAGCTAGAGAGATTAAAGATATAGAATCAGATTTAGATCAAGGATTAGAAAAACAATTAAAAATAATAGATGCTCAAAATGACGCAGCATACAATACTAAATTGCAAAACATAGAGCATAAAAAAGAAACTATAGATCAAGAATTAGTGTTAGATAAAATTAATGTATATGATGAATGGAAAACAGGACATATAGAAACGCTTGCAATAATGCCTAAAGATCCTTGGACATACGATACAACTATAGATGAGGATATGGAAGATTATATGAATCAACAATTTGATGTTATGGCAGAAGATTATGAATGTGTAACAGCAAAATGCGCAGACGGTTCAGGTGGAAAACTATGTAATGAAAATGAAGATGGTGAAAGAGTTTGCTCAGGAGATGCAACTACAAATATGATTTATGATATGACAGTAATAGCATTAGAAGCCAACTATAAGCAGGCATGGAAAAACATGGTAGATGCTGGAGACATTAGAACTGAAGCGGAATATTTAGAAACGCAGGGAGTTTCAAGTTGGATTGAGCTAATTGAAAAAGATACAGCGGACCCTACTAGTGATGGAGAAGACATCTCTCAAATAGGTAGAGTTGTAACTAATAATCCATATGCTGCGGAAGATGGATATGCTGCAGACGAAAATGATGAAATTACTGCAAGTGTTTATAGCATATACACAAGACGAGAGTGTACTTCTTATGAACAAGAAGATGGTGAAACTACTTGCTACGGATGGAAAGAGGTGGGCCAGAATGTTTTAGAAAAAAATGGTGCAGAATGGCACGCTAGTTACTATGGAGTAGATGACGAATATAGCCAAGGAAGTCAAAGCGATTTAGGCCACATATTAAATTTGATTGGAGAAAGTTTTTATAATCTAGAAGGTGATTATGCTGATGCTAATTTTACTTGGGGATGCTTAGCTGACGGTGATCCTAATTATGATGATGGAGCAGCTTTTCATCTCGGGTCTATGTGTGAATTTGCTAGTAATAAATAGGAGTATAAATGTCAAAAGTTGATTTAAGGAGACCAGATTTATTAGGAGGATACGATCCTTTAGATAATACGTTGAGCAAAGTATTAACAGCTGTTGAAACTATTGCAGATAATACTTATGTAAATAATCAAAGAGCAGCTTTAGCTGCAATAGAAAATATATACAGCCTTTCTGACACTTTTGACTCTGAAGAAGATTATAGTAATGCTAAAGGAGTATTAGAGAATGCAAGGAGAACTCTAGATGGTGGCGTTGCTCAAACAATGTTAGATTCTTTTGCAGTTGGTATAGACAAAAATCATAAAGCTTTTACAGCTGATACTGCTATTAAAGAAGGTTTAGCTATAACTAAACAAAGCTTAAGTAACTTGACTCCTTTTTCTACACAAGGTGAAAATTTAAGGTCTGAACAAATAGGTGAAATTATGACTATACTAGATGGTTTAAGTACAGAGTATAGATCTAGTGCTAGTACAAATATTCAGAAACAATTATCTGATATGCATCAGGATGTATTAACAGCTATTGATGTTGCTGCTATGTTTGACAATCATGATGATAGAAATGATGATGATATGTGGACTTTCCAAAATAAACATAAAAAAGCTAAACATGCTCATGATGCATACATAGCTGGTGATTTTAAAAATGCACATAAACTAATGAAGCAAGTTGAGTACAAGGAAGATGATCAGATTTGGGATAATGCTGGTAATGGGTTTAGAAATAAAGTATTAACTATGAACTTAACAAGTCAACAGATTAGAAAATCTAAGTACTTTAAAGGTGATCAGCATCACGCTTTAAACAAGTATGTAGATAAACATCCTACTACTGGACTTCAAGCGTTAAATAGATTAAATATAGATAGAGTTAGGCAAGAATATGCAGATTTAATTGGTACTATAGTTATGGATGAAGAAATTGGATTTAGTGATAAGTTAAAAGAAGAGTATCGTTTAAGAGGTATAGAAGGCTTGAGTAATAAAATAGATTCTGAAATTAGAGGTGAAAATATTCCTTCAACTACCAGGGTATTGCCGAGACAAAGATTAGATTACTTGCAAAGCAATAATGCTATTGATTGGGTTCCAGATCAAGGACTTGGTTGGGATAAATATGATTCAGATGAAGATGCTCAATTGTTAGCGGGTGAATATTTCTGGAATTTAATGGATACATATTTAATCTTAGGTATGGGCGATGATGCATTAAAGAACTATGATGCTAGTCAAAATAGTATTAGCCCAAGTCCAGCTGCTACTGGTAACGCTAATGTATATGGACCAGCATTCGGTACAAATAAATTTGTATCTAAATAAGGAGCAAGATGCAGAATCAATTATATTCAGTTGATGAATTTGCTCAAAAAATCAGAGATTCTTTTCCTGGAGGTTATTATTTAAATGCCGATATAGGCAAAATGAGTAATGAAGATTTAAAAGATTTTTATGTACAACATCATCCTGATAGCCAATCTCTACTAGAAAACTCTTATGATACTTATTCATCTCGATGGAGGCCTAAAGAAGCTGGGAACAGATTTACTGGTTTCTTTAGAGATTTAAAGCATGGTATAAAAAGTAAAGCCATTAAATTGCCCGCTAGCATGTCGAATGCTATTAATACACTTATAGATCCTAATGTAAAAAAACAGCGCTTAGATGAGCGAATTTCGGTCTTAGAAGATGCTTTAGCGAGTGGAACTACGTCTACTGTTAGTGGTTTAAGACCAGGTGGATTAAAAGATGGTTATGGACAAATGTCTGAAGAAGATTTACAACGTAGAGTTCGAGAGACTGTTCTTCCAGATTTATATAACCAAAGAGATATATTAGAAGATGTAAAGAATTTAAGCGAAAAACATGATTCTTTTCTTAGTGATGGAGCTCAGGCTGATCTAGAGGCATTAGAAGGTTCATATTCATTTGGCGATAAAATAGATTTTACTGTAAAGAAAGCATTATATGACGCTTCTACCAAAGGGTTTATGCCATTTTCTATATGGCAAAGAGAATGGGCTAATGAGACTGTCGATGAATGGGTAGCTAGTGATGATAGATTACAAGCTGCTTTAAAATGGCAGCGTGATGTCCCTTTTGATTCTTGGGATGATGTATTTATGCCTGATATGATGCTAAGAGCATTTGCAGAAGTAGGTTCAAGTATGGTGGTTATGGCTGCTGGTGGTGCTATCACTAAGGCTCCTAAGATAGCTGGTGCATTGACGGGTGCCAATAAAATTCAAGGTGTAATGCAGGCTATGGGAGGAGGAAGTGGAGCTTTAGTGACCATGGGCTTGATGGAAGGTGATGAAGCTGTAGAAGAAACTATAAGATATTTAACTGAAGAATATACTTATTTAGACGATAATGGTAGTAGACAAAATCTTACTATGGAGCAAGCTCTTCCTGTTGCAGGTGTAAATCAAATACTAGTCGGCTTAATTAATGCTCCTATGGAAAGATTACAATTTAGAACTATGGGTAAGATGTTAGGATTTTCATCAGGAATGAGCAAGTCTGTAATTAGAGGTAGAGCTGATTGGTTAATGAGTAAGTATTATCCTAAAGGTTTAAAACATAGAGGATATAAAACTGCAATGAATGTTCTTGATATTGGAGTGAATGGCTGGCAAGAAGGTTTAATTGAAGGCTATCAAGAAGAAGTTCAATGGTTAGCATCAGAAGCATTAAAACAAGGTTATGATATTAATAAATCATGGGGTATATCTGATTTAATTTCTAATGCTGGATTAAAAGCTAACGAAGTTGGATTAAACAATCTTTACAATCCTTATACTTCTGATATACCAAGAGTTAAAGAAGCTGCATTAACTGGCATGTCTGCTTTTGTGGGTGGTGGAGCTGTACAAACAGGAAGACGGGGTTGGAGTGACTATCAAGCAGGACCTGCTCAAGATAGTGCATTAGAAGATGCAGAACAAGATATCGTAGATGGCAATTTAGGCAAAGATGCTATTACAAGAAAAGATGATTTAATACATATTAAGAAGGGCGATAAACAACAATTTATTCAAGCAGATAATGCAGATCATGCTAAGAATATAGAGGATAATTTAATACAGAATGTTAATTCAAAAGGTGGGAATGCTGTTGAAGCTATATTAATGCCTCTAGAATCTGTATCAGATTATTTAAATATAATACTTGATCAGATGGAATCTGTTCCAGGGGTTAAAAGCAATAGGTCTTTAAGTAAGAAATTACCTACACAGTTAAATGCTATTCAAAAACTAATTAGAAAACACGCAAGCAGTGGACCTGCTAACTCTGAAGCAAGATTTAGACAGAAAATTTCAGACTTATTATCTTTAAAAGATGACAAAGGTAACCCTATTGTTACTAAAAAAGTTATAGAAGAATTAAAATCTAAAGCAGGAACTGCTAGGAAGAAAGTAATAGAGGCATTTGAAAGTATAGCAGTAGATGCTATTAAGGATAATGTTAAATCTAAAGTAAAAAAAGCAACAGCTAAGGGTATGAAAGGTGCAAACTTAGAAATTGTTAATAAAAAGATCGATGAGTTTTTTCTTAAAGATGATACATTTAAAGAGGGTGATATTATATCTGCATATTTAAATCCTATTGCTTTAACTGGTGACATTACATCTAATGAATATTCTCAAGAAATAAATAAAAAAATATTATCTGTACAAGATTCATCAGGTAAGAAAACGTTTAGTTTTGCTCCTAATGTAGAAGCATTAATCAATCAAAAAATAGATAGCGATATATTAAGAACTGAGTCTAATTTTAAAGATTTAGAAAGCAATAGACAGAGCAATATAGATGCTATGGCTAAAAAAGGTTCATTAAGCAATGAGATTGCAATTACGAGAGAACAAAAATTTAGAGATACTTACAGGAAGAATCCTGTTAAAGATGTAAATGGTAAGGATGTATCTGGAGCTAGTTTACTAGCAGCCTTTGCATTAAGATATGCAAATAACCCTAACAGTATTCAAGAGAAAAAGCAGGATGTAATTGATATCATATTAGGACAAAGAAAAGATAAGCCTAATGCTCCTGCAGTTAATATGACTAATATCAGTAGAGTATTTAAAGAACTTGGTGTTAAGAGGCCAAAGAATGCTACTAAGTCTCAGTTAGCAGATATTATTGCCGCTAATATAAGTGATATACTTTCTACACCTGTAGTGTCAGATCAATCTAATACTATACTTGATTCTCAACTTGATGAAGTTAGTCAGCTTGAAAAGAAATTAGAAAAAGATATAGAAGACAAGGCTATAAAAGCATTGATAGCATCAGGAGCTGAAATTATAGATACTCCTACTAAGAAAGCTCCTGCTAAGAAAGCTCCTACTAAGAAAGCAGAGAAGAAAAAAGATTTATCTCAAAAACCTACTTTTGTCGAAATACCTGGTAAAGGAACGGTAATGATGCCTAGGATTGAAGCATTAAGAAGGTTAGAGTATATACACGTAAATAAAAATGTAGCAGAGAAAGATGTTTTAGAAGAATCACTTGCAATAATAAAAGGTTTAGGTTTTGATATTAAAGAAAATATGGATGTTCTATGGAAAGAATTAGAAGCCATGGAACAAGCTGATCCAAAAGCAAAAAAGAAAGACGACACAGTTAAACCTACTGAAGTTGTTGAAGATAAGATCGAAGAGACTGCTCCTGAAGATATATTAGGAACAGTTGATGCTTCTGCATTAGGTCTAACAGCTTCTGAAATCGCTCAAGTAAAAAAAGATGCATTGAATAAAGAAGATAAAATCGCAAAAGAATTACAATCTGATGAGTCTGCTAGTAAAGCGGCTACAGAAATAGATGATGATTTAAATATATGTTAACGGGGATATAAATGGCAACTAAATTATGCATATTACCAGAGAATAAAGGTGCAATTTACAAGAAGATTGGTAACAAGGTTCAAAAGTATCTTGCAAATAATCCTGGCGTCAATACAACTCAATTGCTACGATCTCTTAGAAATAGCATTGCAGAGCAACCTGATATAGGTTTATTAGATCACTATGATCAAGTTATAGAGACTTACTATAAAGATAATTCTGAGATATTAGCTCCTTATGTTATCAATACTACTGTTAATATAACTAAAAGAATTAAAAAGATATCTGACTTAGAAGCTCCTGAGTTTATAAATAAATCAATTGAAATAGTTGAGGGTAATCAAGAAGAGAATGAGAATGATAAAAGAAATGAGCTGGGAGCTGACGATTTAGTCCATAAAGATAATGTTGGTAATTTTAAAATTGGCGAATCTGGTCTCGATGGTTGGAATGATAAGATATTGTCTGCTACAGGTATGAGTCATACGACAACTGAATTTAAGCATATATTTAGAAAGGTAAAAACTTTAGGATCTTTTGACAACTTTTATAGATGGATGCAAAGAGAGTATGGTATTTACGATTTTAATGATGCTCCTAAAGGTAAAGGAAATAGAGCGTTAAAGATTGAAAGAGATTTAAAAGACTTTTACAATGCTCATACCGAAAGAAATGAAAGAACGAGAAGTTCTGTGCTGGAATTGTGGTGGACAAATTTAGATATTAGCAAAGTTACTAACTATGAAGAGGGTATGGTAGAAGGTATTACTGGAAGTACTGGATTTGTCAGAGCTCTACCTTACGATCCAAATAAAAGAAAAATGAAATCTGACTATGTGGCTAAATCCTTTTTAGATGCATCTAGTTCAGCTGTTAGAGAAAATCGTATTTCTGACATGACTGCTTATTTTAAAATCTCATCTCTTGGAAAATTCAAAAAAACGAAAAAAGGTAGCTGGTGGTTCGAACCTAGATTAAAACAAGTTGGGGAAGCAACTTACAGGATGTGGGAAAGTGCTTTATCTAATTTTAGATTTAAAGGAAAATATACTCCATTTACTATTGTTGGAATTACTCCAGGTGAAACTGGGAATGTTATACTTTCTAGAATATTAGATAGTCAAATTAACTCTTTGTTTCCAAAAAATGAAATAGTATCTAAGTTAAAAAGTATCGGTATGGAATCATCTGCTCTTAAAGTTGAGCAAGGATTAGCAGATTCAGTATTGGAATGGTTTAACGATATACATCAAGACTATTCACAATGGCAATCTTGGGTCAATGTTAGCAGTGTAGTTGACGAGGTAGTTGATGGAAAGACTAAGAAAGTTAGAAGAACAATTGCGTATCAAAAATTCGGACCAGGTGCTAGTATTAAATGGACTGAAGTACAAAAAAGATATAATGCAATTAATGCTGCGTTAACTGAAGTTGGTTTAAAGAATTTAGTAAAGTATTTAACCCCTCAAATAATTAGCAAAGAAAACAAAAAAGGATCAATGACTAAAGATCAAGCTGGTATGTTTTATAAGTCTGCTGTAGCTATGACTGCTAAATCTAGCCATGTGGGAGGTTTTTCTACCCCTATAACGACAGATCTCGGAGGATTGATAGCTAAACATGAGTGGTTACAAGCTGCCCGTGGAGACAATTATATGACTCATGACAATGGGGATACTTTTAAGTTAGATGGAAGATTGAAATTGAATATGAGTAAGGGATTTGTTTTAGAGAATGTTGGAGATAACAATATAGCTTATTTTGACCAAGATAAAGTTACTATGACATTCTTAGACCCTAATGATCCGAATGCTGAAACAATAGAAATAGAAAGCATTAGAGAGCTTCTTGGTGTTAACTATATGGATGGTGGTACTTTAGCATCAACTAATAGAATGAAAAAAATGGCATCAGCATCTGCCGCCTACCCACTTGCTAATAGAGACAATGAATTTTGGCCTAAAAACTTAAAAACCGTTACATCGTATGTTAAAGATGAAGATACTAAAGATCGTAGTTATTTTGAAAGAAAGCATGCTATCCATGAAGCTCCTGCTGGTCTAACAATAAAGAATACAAAAACTGGGAAGGTAATTATTGAAACTCGTCTATGGAAAGATGAGGTTGTAATATATTATAAAGGGAAACCTGTAGATGAAATTTCTGATAAAGACTCTGTAAAAACTGCTAGTAATAAGTATGATATTGTAAAGAAGAATAGAGATAGTATGTTAGTTACTTTACCAGAAGAGTCAGAAAGAGTATTAAGCATACCTCATTTTAGTGGAAATGACACTAGTTACGGTCCTGTTCAATTATTAAGCTCTTTAAATTATGATCTAACTAACGCTGATGAAACTACTCAAAAGCAGTTTGAAGAATACAAAGATACTATAACTGGAATATTAAAAAATCAATCGAATATATTTAATGAAGCTTTAATGAATGCTCATTTGGATCCTAGAAAAATGAGAAGTTTATTAAAGTATGTTTATTCACAAAGAAATGAAGCTAATGATGATATGAGATCTAAATTAAAAGTTTCTGGAGGAAGTGCAATACACCATCCTGATTATCAAATGCGATTAAGGTCTATGCTGTTAAATATGTTAATTAGAAAAGGTTCTTTGCAATCTCGTACTTATCAATCTAAAATTAATCCTGGAGATTCAAGAGGAAGGGTTGGTACTAATTTAATACTTAAGCCAGATGTTAATAATGAAGTTCAGGATATTCAAAATGTAATCCTTCCTGCTTCTGTTGGTGGTAATCGTGTTATTTTTAACAAAATATTAATTCAAGCTAAAAATGCAAGTCAAGAAGTTGATATTGCACTCAAAGCATTCGATGATTCTTCTGTCAGAAAGCAACTTGTCTTAGATCAACTTGATGAAGCTCAATGGTTAAATGACAATCTGATTAAAGCAGTAAACTCATGGCTAAAAAATAATCCGCAATATATATTAGCATACAGATCTCCTATTGGTGATATTAGTCACGTAAGACCAATAAAAATACAAGAAGTTAGAAAAGATATGGGAAATTCAGCAATATTCCATCCTGATTTTGTAACTACAGTACTTATCGGTGATTATGATATAGATGAAGCTGGAGTGATGTTGATAGATAAAAAAGAAGCTGATACTATGCTTGAATTTCAGGAAACAAAATTATTTAAATCTTGGATTAAAGATGCAGATTATTCTATATTTGAAACAATAGAATCGAGAAATGTTGCTGATTACGATCAAAGAAGACAAACACATATCGATATTATTAATGGAAACGGGTTACAGGGAATGGCTACTAATCTAAAATCTATTGCATCTACACTATCTATGCATTATAATTCTATTACTTTGTCTGATGGTACAGTTGTAAGGCCTAAGAAGCTTACAGACATGGTTGTAATGGACTATGCTCCTCTTAAAGCAGATTATGACTCATCAAGCATACCTTCTTTTGCATCGGTAACTAAACCAGATGCCAATGGTAATGTGTATCTTAAAACTACTGCAGCACATGAATTTTTATTAATAATCAACGTAGCTACTGACCATGCAAATAAAAAAGTTAAAGGTATGATGACTAATAAATGGGGGCTAAAAGATAGTAGTTGGTTTGTAGAAAGAATGTTTCATGTAGACAAAAGTACTACAAAAAGAGATGGTAAACCTGCATTGTCTAGTATGGCTATATCATTATTAAGAAAATTAAAGGATGAGTATAGTTATTCTAGATTGAAAAAGCTTAGAACTAAAAAAGGATTAAAGATGGATATGGGTCTAGCTATGGTTGAAATGAAACGTATATATGATATGTTAAACTGGGATAGTGAAAAACTTCAAACAAAAATGATGGAAAAAACTAGAATAATGAATAAAGAAGGTAGCGGTGTAGCAGTTGATATACTAAGAATTGATCCTGTATTAGGGAAGGACGGAAAACAGTTAATTACTCCTGAAGAGCAAGTAATCACTAGCCTGTATGAAACTATGGACAATACAGTGGACTTTAATGCTAAATACCCGCTAGGACATTCTCCTAATAAACATAGATTAAATCATATCTATACTAAAAATCAACTATGGGATGAGTTTAAAAACAATCCAGATTCTCCTTTATATAAAACAAATTATAGTAAAGAAGTCTTAGAAGTAGCATCTAAGTTTTCTCAAAAGTTTAGAGATACATTCTATGCACCATTCGAAAAAAGTGAAGCAGAGCGTACTTTAAAATTGCAATCTAAAAAAATGGGAGACTCTAAGGATACTAATCCAGATAAATCTGAAGCTAGTATTATAGGTAAAAGCGTTGATTATAATGAAGAGTTATTTACAATAGTAGAGAATGGGATTATCGAACTAGAGAATTTAGTAAATAAACATGGTGAAGGTGTAAGGGAAATCTTTACATTGCAAATTATGTCTGGGCTGGATGATCATCAAAACGTAAGAATGATGCCAACTTTAGAGCTAAATAGTCGAAGATTAGGGGGAAGAAAAAATTTATTAAGTCCAAAGGTATTTAAATTATATGCAGATGCTTGGGAGCAAAATTGGGTAGATAGAACAAATGGTGTATTAAATGCTACTAAAGAATTAGAAACTATAGATAATAAAAGAACACCATGGGGTAAATCATTAATAGCTTTGAGAGAAGTTGAAAGAAAGGACTGTTAAATGGCTAAAAGCAATTGTCCACTAACAGAAATGCAAGAAGATAACGAAATGTATGTCGCTAATAAGTTAGACGAAGTACAAGAAGTATATTGGGACGTTTTTAGTGCAAACATGGGTTTAGATCAAGATATGCTTGAGCAACTTCAAACAGATATTGAAAATGCTGAAAACGACTTAGCAGACTTGCAAGATCAATATGCTGTTGAAAAAGGCGCAGATAAATTTAAAGAAATGGGTGAAATTACAAAGCAAATTAAAAGTACTAAAGCAAGAATAAAAGTATTAAAAAAAGAAAATAAAGAATCTTTGCCAAAAGTACCATTGTTAAAAGAAATTAATAAAATTATTACAGATTATGTTAGAGAGGTTATGGACTCTAATATGTATACTACCAGTGCTAATCCTAAAGATATTATGGAACTTATAAAAGAAGGTATGATTGAAAAACCTTATAGTTTAGTATTTCAAGAATTAAGCAGCTTAGACTATAGAGATTTAAGGTCTATTAAAACTCACTTAGTAAGAGAACTTCCTAAACTTAATGAGATTTCTAAACAAAAAGACCCACTAATGGGTGGTTGGCTGAGCACAATAGCAGCTCCTGAAATAGTTTCTAAGTATTTTGATCCAACAGGCAGAGCTTATAAAGTAATTAGAGCAGCTGGTGAGTTGGCAGAACGAGCTTTTGGATCTAGAGCTATCTATGAACAAACAATTGCAGATATATATGAAAGATTAATGACTATGACTGAAGGTGTATCAGGTCAAGAATATCTTTTTATGATGGATAGAAAGCCTGGAATGAAGGTTAGCGATGATGATACTGCTCAATCTATGGAGAATGTTTATAAATTCTTTGCAGAAGCAGGAAGAGGTACTGTTAGAAGAATAATGCCTACCCCTATGTTTAAGGTTGATAAAAATGGTAGAAGATATCATTCTGAAGAATTTTCAGAAGATTCTAAAGAATGGGAACGTATAATTAATTCTAATGCTAAGAACGGCATAGGTATGAATGGTTGGATACAAGATTGGTATGATGCTGAATTAGATGAAACAAAATACTATGTTGTAATACCTAAAATAGCAGAAAATGGAGCTGAATATTACAGAGCTTACGATGCTCCTATTTATGTTAATGATAAAGGTAAAGAGCGCGTCAAGGTAGCTCCTAACCCTTCTAATAGAGCTTTTTATCAAGAGTTTCAACAAAAAGAAGAAAACACTATAGGTGGATACAAAAGATGGAATGCCTCAAAAAATTCTTTTGAAATAGTTGAAGGAAGAATGCCTTCTGGATGGTATAGAGCTGGAGGACATAAAACTGTTGCTGGTAGGGTCTTGTGGGGAAAGAATAAAGATACTGAGTTTCAAACCAATACTGATTATGGATTTGCGTTAGATGAAAAATTAAATAAATTTGAAGATGAATACGGTATACATCCAGATATATGGACAGGGTTATCAGAATTTAGAAATATATTTAAATCTGCTAGAGATGATATTATTAAAACAAATCAAGTTTACGAAGCCAGATTATTAGATTCATTAAAAAAATTATTTCCTGATCATAATTGGAATCAAGGCGCTTTAGGAAGAAAAGATATATCTAAAATGGTTAAAGAGAAGTTTGGATTTAATATTGATATGTTAGATATGAATATTAGTGTTAGAGGCGATACTATTTATACAAACAATACAACCTTTGACAGTCTTGTTAATTATTGGCCAATATTTTATACAGAAGGTGATAAATCATGGTTAATGGTTGAGTCTTTTAGAGATTTGGAAAGTAAAATAGATTGGTGGACGGCTAAAAAAGATGTTTACGAAGGTAGGTTTGACGAAGAAGCTTTGGATAAACGTACTTATGCTGAAAGTAAAGTAGAAGATTTTGAAAATAGTTTAAAGTTTAATGAAGCTATATTTGATCATATAAATTTAGGGACAGAGATGCCTACTTTTAATCAAGTTACTCAGATTAAAGCTGCTAAACATAGAACATCTATATCTAGTCCTCTTCCTATTAAGAGAAGAAAAGAAATTGTCGTAGTAGGTAAGGATGGTAAGAAAACAATAGTACCTAAAATAGATCCAGTATTTGGCGGAATGCGATTAGATGCTGGAGTTCCAAGTGATTATTTAAAGCAAATGTATACTTCATCAGAGCAAAATAGAGTTAAGATAGAATTATTTGAAGCAATAGCGGAGGGTGTTTCACCTTCTATGCAAAACTATATGGTCAATCAAGTCAAATCTGCTTTTGGACGAAGAGATGTAACTGCGGGATTTGGTAAGCTTGATTACAGCGATGATAGATTTGGAATTTCTGAAGATGGTCCAGCGGTAACTTGGACTCAAAGACAGAATAAATTAATGAGTTCTAATTTAATTACTGGACCTGGAACTTCTTTTTCTAATAACTTTCAAAGAACCAATACTGCTATAGTACATACGGCTCAAGGCACATGGAAAGCGATGCAAGAAGGAGCTGCTGATCCAGAAAGGATGAAGAGAGCGGCTGCTTATCATGGTATTACTAATGAGATATCTACATTGGCAGATGTTTTGGTAGGAAATTCTGCAGGAGGAAGAGATTGGGCTTTAGATGGAATGCTTGATAAAGTGCATATAACTATGTTATTGAAAAGTACTAGTAAATATGATTTTGTTAATAAAGCTAGGAAAAGTTGGCTATGGAAAAAAATAGGTAATAAATTAGTAGATAGGTTAGATTTGCCTGGGAAGGATGCTGCTAAGCATTGGGAGTGGGCTATGGAAGATACATGGGAGCTTTCTGCAGGTTTAATTCAAAGAGGCGATGAAAATATATTAAGCAAACCAAGGCGAGAAGCTTTAAATAAAAGATTGCATGGAATTTATTTAGATCATCTTATTGATAGAACTCTTAAATTTCACTTTGAAGGGACTGCACTAACAAGATTGTTTATACCTAAGAAATCACAAGCAAGAACTTATTTTGCATTTTCTCCAGCAGAAACACAAATGAGAAGCGAATTGCTTATTGCTGCAGCCAATCAATTAAAAGAAGAAGGCTATATTGATCAAAAATGGATTGATTCTGGAAAAGATGTATGGTTACATCCAGAAGTAGGTCGTTTAGCTAGGATATGGAATAATAATACTATGTTCTCTATGTCTAAAGCTAATTTACCTCCAGCATTTAGAGGTTTAGTAGGTGAGGTTCATGGTAAGTTAAAGCAATATACATGGAATCAGCTTAGGTTTGAATATAATGTAATGAGGAATTGGATGCTTGGGAATTGGACAGGATTAAATTATGTTGCAAGAGCAGATTCTATTAGACGTATTATTGCAAACCCTTCAAGCAAAACTGAAAAACAAATGCGTAATTTTTTACTAATGAGAGTGTCGTCTGCGGGTATTGCATTTGTTACTCAACTTCCAAAAGCTTTAATGTGGACTCCAGGTAAAAGTGCTTATAATAGTATAGTTCAAAATACTTTAGGTTGGAAAGGTTCCAGTGCATTTAATAGAGGTACTAAATCAGAAATATTAGAAGGATTTTTAAAAATAGCTGCTTGGGGATTAACTGTTGGGGTTGATATTACGGATGAGGAAGAGGAAAAAGTATATCAAGGTATATATAGATACTTCTTACCTGTATGGTGGAATATATTTATAGACTCATTCTTAGAAAAGGATCCATTTAAAGTTGTAGGTTTGTACTCTAAAACATTACATAAAGGTACAAGCATGTTAATGGATGCTGTAAGGGATTAAAAAAGGTCTTCTACTGCTGCGTCTCTTAATTTATTGTTTAAAAGTTTAATGTCAGCATTGATTCTATTTAAGGTTAAATAAATACCTCTTAATTTTTCAGAACTGTGATTGTTTTGTGCTAGCCTGAAGAGAGATTCCCTGCAGGCATCGCACATTTCGTTATCTTTCATCTATTTCCTTAATTAATGATATGAATTCTTCCAAAGGTAAAACGGCATAAGGATTTCTCCTATTTTTTTTCATTACTACCACAGGAATTCTTTCATCACAATTTGTTTTTGCTTGGTCTATAGCTTCCCATAAATTTAATCTTTCTACATTTTTACATTCAAAGCTATAAGGTATGGTTTCTCTTGCTAAAGGAGAGAGAACGATATCCTCCCCACACATGCCCATTGTCTGAGATTTAATATCATCTGGATGAAGAAAAGGGAAGGCGGATCTGAGCAGATCTCTTAAAAAATTCTGTAACCGTCTCCCCTTTGCTTTAGAGCTTTTAGCGCTTGCCATTAAAAAGATTCCTTAAACCATCTTCTAGGCTTCATTTCTATTGCCATAGATTGTAGTTTTTGTAATCTTTCTGGGCTTACTTCTTTTATGTCAAGCAACATTATTTCTCTCACAAGTGAAGTTAGATCTTCTAACAACTTGGTCTGATGATCGTTTGCTGCTATTTCTTCATCACTAAACTTACTTCCATCAATCATTCTCTCTCCTTTTTAATGGCCGTACTGACAAGTTACGATGATTAGGGTGAATACTCAAAACATTTTTTATCATTTTTTTCTCCTTAATAAAGATTCTAATATTACAATTTTCTGTTCAATATCGATTATTTTATTTGTTAACCAATTGATTGAATTTGCAGTATTTTGTTGAAAATCTCTATCTTTTCCTAGTTTATCAATACATGGGTTTAAGTTGCGAATAGCTTCGCATTCATCTATGGATTTCATATTGACCCACCGTCAGAGGGTGACTTATATCCTAGCTCTTCTTTAACTACTTGTTCTTCTGCATGCCTAGCTTTCCAAAGCTCACCCCTTAACTGAGGATGTTCTTCTTGAAGCTTTCTCCTGGCTCTCATTATACCACTTGGGTGAGACAACTTTCTATCTTTTAATAAAGTCAATAAATTAACAACATTAATTTTATCAAAATCTAGCTTTACTTCTGATATATCTAATGCATCAAATTCATCTTTCCAAACATAATACATAAGATAAAAATCACTATCTCTTGTTTCAGACTTTAAAGTTAGTATTTCCGCAGCCTTTTTTCTTACAGTGTTTATTTTCATCGATTCTCTCCTCGATTTGTTTTAGTTTAGCTTTTATTTCTTTATTTTCTTCTTGCAAATCATCTACTACCGCATCTATTCCTTGTAATTTATCTATTGCCATTTCGACAATTTTAAATTTCTTACCTAGCGTCTTATTTAGTATCTTTAATACCTGATCTGCTATTAGTTTTTGTCCTATCATTTTTTACTCCTAGATTTAGTTGAAGTCCTTAAAGGCTCTTTAATGGCGTCAAGTTCTTTTTCCCCATCAATCATAGCCCACAACAAGAAAAGGTACACAATAGCATCTTTTATGCGTCCTGAGACATCTTCTCGTTGTGATTTATGTCCATCTAGATAAGAACTTATTCCATCTATATGTTTTAATAGGTATACCATTAAAGCTTTTTCTCTATCGATCTTTAAGCAATCTGCAACTCTGTCAAAATTTGCAAAAACATTATCATGTGTTCTTGCATATTCTTTTTGACCATCATCGCGTGTTTCTTTTATTTGACTAAGCATATAGTCGAAATATGCATTAAAGTGGATTGTTTTCATAGTATATCCTTGTATTATTTACTTTTAAGTTAATGTTAATAGTTTCTCTTTCTCTATTAGCTTCACATTTAACATTAATTTGTTCTATTTCACCAGTAGTGACACTTCTTAATGGCTTAACTGATAATAGTTTATTAGTGTTATATGCTACTCTAAAAGAGCCTTTTGCTGATGCTACATTCATTCCTTCATGATATGCCTGTTTAGTTATTTCTGATACGGTAAATACAATTATATTATGCTTTACCGCTATCTCCATTAAGGCTTGAGATGCTTCTTCTATCTTCATGTTTGGATCTCTGTGTTTAGTTTTAAACAAACCCATGTGATCTACGACAAGTATTTCAGGTTTTATAGGCAACATTGATAATCTTTTATCAATTTCATGTGCATATGGAGTAGAATAATCTACTGTTAACCACTTAAATCGCTCATCCATGCCATTATTTAACTGCTGATAGTGACTTCTCATCTCTTCTTCACTCCAGTTCATCTCCATTTGTACAAATCTAGTCCATATTTGTCTAGGAGACATCTCCATTTCTATGAAGTATGTTGGTTTCTTGAATCCATTCATCCAATTTTGTAATAACATAGTTTTCATGCTCTTTGGTGGAGCTTGTATTATTACTACTTCGCCTGGATATATAGGAAAGTCATGTCCTGGATATATAGTATTAAAGTTTATACCTTTTTGATCTGATTGTAGGAAGTTAATTAGATTAGTTTCCATCTCTGAAGAAGTCATTAGAGTTTGATTCTTTTTAGATTTATACAATCTGCATGTATTTTTACAATACTCATCCATTACAGGATCATGGCAACCATATCTATAACCTTGACCATCGTGGCCATCATAACAGTTATTAACTATACTTTCCATTTCTGACTCTTTAAACCTAGATTTAGGATTATCTACTTGCTCTCTCCAGTCTTCCATTATTAATCTGACTGTATCT